>Ga0302271_10001091_pt1 | contig 26534 bp, 20 predicted proteins | sample III_Bog_N1_1_FD_198767 | JGI IMG/M metagenome (GOLD analysis project Ga0302271, IMG submission 198767) | Peat permafrost microbial communities from Stordalen Mire near Abisko, Sweden - III_Bog_N1_1 | ecosystem: Environmental > Terrestrial > Soil > Wetlands > Peat | place: Sweden: Abisko... | reverse complement strand
CAACAGCAGAAATCCTCTAAATCTTTTTTAAATAAAGGGAGGAGGGGGATTAACTCTTGCAATGCTTCAAAAAAACCATTAAATTCATCCTATTCTTGTTATATTTATGTATGTTATTTTACCTGTCAAGACTTCTTGGTACGAAATCATATCCGACACCTTCAATCTAATAAGATTCAGATTTATCATTGAGGGATTGTGGCATAGCGAGGATAGATCCAACAGGGTCAACACCGATGACCTTGCAAGTAGGAACTTGTTCCTTGATGGCTCTAGCGATTCCTGTAAGAGTACCACCAGTACCAGCAGCAGCGAAAACGTAATCAATTTTTTTATCAGTCTGATAGAGAATTTCTGCTCCAGTGCCATCGTAGTGAGCGAGAGGATTGCCAGGGTTTACGTATTGATCGAGAATGTGACTGTTGGGGATTTCAGCGTTGAGTTTCAAAGCTTAACCAATGTGACTCTCTAGAATTCAAAAAATCAAAGGGGATAAAGTTTAATTAAGAAAAAAAAGAGACAAAATAGATTAATTATTGTTAAATGCTAGTAGAGGGTGAAAAGAAAAGAATAAACTTTCGCGTTCAGTAAACTAGATTAATTTATCGCTTTCATTTTAGATTCAATTAATATGCTGAAGAGGGAAATCTTCTTTGGTATGCTTATTTTGATGCTAGAAAGTTAAAACGAAATGAATTCCATTTTGTTATGGTTATTGCTTGGCTGTTGTTTTGTTTACTTTTCACAGCAAAACACAAATCTACTACCACTATCGTTGGGGAGAAAAACAAAGGTAGAAGGAGAGCTAAAATATTATTAATTATCTACTGAAATAGTAAAAATAATAGATTGTGAAAATTTATGAATACCTGGATCATCGAAGGCGCATTCAGTGGGTGTTCTCACAATCTTAGCTCCAAGTGCTTAGAGGACATCAGTCTTTTCTGTTGACATCTTCTCTGGGAGAGTGATGATCATCTTGTATCCTTTGACGGCAGCGGCTAAGGCAAGTCCAATACCAGTGTTTCCAGAGGTAGCTTCAATGAGGGTATCACCAGGTTTAATTCTGCCTGATTCCTCCGCGTCGATCAACATTCTCTTGCCGATTCTGTCCTTAATCGATCCAGCAGCGTTGAAGTATTCACACTTCACGAGGATTTCGCATTTAAGCCCATCAGCTTTTGTGATGTGGTTAAGCCTAATCAATGGAGTGCGTCCGATAGCATCGAGAACGGAGTCCATGATCTTAGGGGGCATGGGGCAGAAGGGTCTAGAAGTGTGAGGACATTTCTATTCCTTGTCACCGAGTTTGTAGGTGCATTTCATAGTCTCCAAGCTTGGATCTTGTCTTGCGTACATTCTTTTTTTCTGTTGAATAAGTTCTGGATATTTTTATCTAGTTTTTAGCTCGTTTGGAATTTGTTTGATTTATATTCTTTACAATTTTTTGTGGGAAAGAGTTCTCCCCACTTGAACACGAGAGTTACTTGTATCTTTCTCCTTGAATAACTGATGAAGGTGTTCAAATTTGGAAATATTCAGAAGGCTCAAATTAAACAATATCCCCCTCCTCTCTGAAAAGATTTGCTTATCCTACTTGAAATCTACTCCCCTCTGTTTTTTCATTTAATTTCAACGGAAATATCTTGAAGGATATTAAGTAACTATTAGCTTGGAGTTTTGGCGATATTCCCTGGAAAAAATGAACAAGCATCTTAGAATTAATGATATTTTCAAGTATCTGCTTTGAAACCCCAGTCTAACTCTCCCTTTATCTTTATCTAGATGTTTCCCTCTCGCTTGAGGGATTATTTTCATCCTAAACAAGGTATCCAAATTCATTATTTTCTATTATATCTTAGTTCGAAGCCAAAGGATTCCCTCTAGGAGTTTTTGACGCATAAGTCAGTGTTATTTTGAATTTATCTCTATTTCTCCAGTCGTTTGGAAAATCATCTTGACTTGAAAAGATACGCTTATGATGATCCTTGCTTGTTTGTCTGTCTTCTCTGTGCGTTTGACAATTGGTTGTTCGCCTGTTTTTCCTCTGGTAGAAGAGAGATATCTTTGATAACGTGTGATTGATTTCCCCAACCTGTCGTCATGATTGAAACCAAATCGACAAATAAGTTGTCAGATTTCACTTTCGCTCCCTTCCCCAACGTCATTAATTTTCCCTTTCTCTCTCTGTAGATTAATCTAAAATGCTGCTAGCTGACAATTAGTAGAAATATTGTAAAACAGCATTATATTCTTTACTTATTGTTAATTTCAATTGTTAGGAAAGTGTGAGATGTAATAAGGTAAGGAAGAAATAATAAGAGGAGAGGGGGAGGAGGAAAGAGAGAGATAGCTAGTTTCTCTATTAATAATTAACGATTTTCATCACAAACAAGAGTAATAATAACTGTACTATTGATTTGAAAGTAACCTGAGTTGTGGATAAGGAAAAAGGATATTTTTAATTTATCATTTAATTTCCCCCTTGAAAATTAGTTTTGATTATCACAAGATTTGAGGATGCCAAAAATCAAATAGAAAACAATGTACATGCAATGCTAATTAATAGTAACAATAGTCTTTGTTAACTGTAATTAAACGCCAAGATATCAATCAGACTAGTAGCAACAGCGAAATGCAATCTCACGAAAGAAAGAAGAAAGCCCTCATAAAACGGTATACTATTCTGATAATTAATTTTGATATATCATTTTTTTCATTCCCTCCCCGAACACCACCGTTCTGCTTGATTCCTTCTAATCCTTGTCCATTTCATCTTATCTCATTTCCTAATTGGCTGCATTAATAACGGCTATGGTTAAGGTTAAACCATAAGTATCTTCGAAACATTCTGATTATCATAGTCATCATCTCCATAACCAAATCCATCATTATGTCCTACTTCAGTCAGAACATTGATATTTTTCCTCTTGAACTACTTCATTTAAGCCTTCAAAGGATTCATTAGACTACTCAGCTAAGAAGTATTATTATTGTTACTATTCGTGCTACTACATGAACTGCTAGTATTCCTATTGTTATTGTTATTATTACTGCCGTAATTACTGCTACTTCTGCTATGATTATTCTATTACTATTACTATTACAATAACTACTCATTATCAATATCTTCTTCTTTAATTACATTCATTTCATTTAATTCCTTCATTCCATTGGATCGAATGTTACTACTGTTATGCTATTTCTTCTCTGGAGACTACTACGCTGATGATGATAACTCAGATGACTTACTTAAAATGATCTTCTCATTGATATTATTGAGATTCTAAGCTAGTTCCATTATGAATGAACTACTACTGCTATTACTGTTATTACTACCCTTCCCACTTTTAGCCTTACTAGCTGAATTATTCAATGAACTGCTTCCACTTTTGCAGATTGGATCAACTACCTAACCATTCTGTAATTGAGGAATATTACTATTAATATTTGGCTAGTCATGCTTAGTATTAGCATTATATCTACTAGGTAACGATGATATCTTAATTAACGGAGCAGTCCCAGGGATTACATTAGAATTTATTTATGGATGTGGAAACGATGCACTGTCTTCACTGTGACTACTCCATAATCCATCCATACGATTTCCTCCACTAAGCATGCTCTCGTTATTGAAATTCATGCTGCTTGAGCTGTTAGTCTTCTAGCCATCAGAGCTAGTAATACCACCACCACCAGTAGCAGTAGTAGAACTACCTATACCATGACTGTATGTATTTCTATTAGTATTCTCAAGAGTATTTGTATTCTTTACCAATAAATGGTTAGGATCTTTCTCAGACCACATAGACACACTACAAGTGTAGTTATTATTTGTATTAGTAGTAGTGTTACTGTTCTCTTGCGTTAGTTTTCCTTATTATCGCATCTAGCTATCTTATCCATTAGTAGTTGAGTTACTAATACAATTATTGTTATTCTACGCATTGAATGTATTATAATTCTACATGTTCTAATCATACTACTACTGCTACTAACAATTATTAACACTAATCCCTAATTAAGAGCCTTTAGCATTTACTTTACTACTATTACTTCCAACTGCTCCAACTCTAGTCTTCCCAACATCTCCAGTACAATAGCTAACTGATTTACTACTAATCGGACTTTTCTTGGCTGAATGACTCACACTCACATCCGGTGTATCGAGTGAATAAATATCAATCATCGAATGTGTGCTGTGCTATTGATTATTCTATTATGCCTATTACTAATTCTGTTTCTTTGCTGAGACAACCACTGATTTCGATGACTACGAACAACACCCTTAACCTTAGTTAATATAACTAAACGATCTAAGCTATCTTTTAGTATTCTATTATTTATTCTAAACTAACTAATACTTCCCATCAGGTGACTTCGAATAATTCTTAGGTGTACATGATTTACCTACTCCAATAGTTGAATCAACTGTTCTTCTACTTGATACTTCAGGTGTACGAGAATGTGCTCGTTATTAGTGTTTAATATATTAATAGTAGTAATCATGTACTCTACGTGATTGCTAAATAGGGGAAGTATCAATAGTCGTTTTTAACATTGTACTACGCTTAATAGGATTATTAATAATAGTATTCGATTTGTTATTAGGAGTAGTTGTGCTACAACCGGAGTATGCACTACCAGGGGGATTAGTACTACTATTGTTGCTATTTCTACTGTGTCTCCCAGATTGATTAGCAGCATTAGTTGCGTTATTGATTACTTAGAGAGGTAGTTTATCAGCGTTTACATTAGTAGGAGTAATGGTAGGTGTGTTAAACCAATTATTACTTTATTAAGCTATCATACCTTTACTATGATTATTATTATTATTATACCAAATATTATTATTATTGTTATTGCTAACGCAGCTAGCGTTACTACTCATTGCACTACTCGTTCTTGTATGTTAATTCTACTTATATTACTACTATTTCTAATAACTCTATCGATCTAAGGTGATACTTTCAATAGGATCTAATTCATGAGTCTTCTCTTCCATCGCTTCTTTGATCGTCTCGGGGATGTTTTAGAAGAACAACGAATTCAATAATTCTCTTTGCTAATTTATCTTATTCATTCGCATTGTAGTATCTTCTAGCTCTTATTATTATATCATATTCATCCTCTACACGATCATTTCTTGGTCGTTTATATCATCTGCCATCAAAGCATTTCGAAGATCAGCGTTGATCATCCCATTGATATTTCTATCATTATCTACATCATTATCACAGCTACCCTTTCTATTTATATTAGCACTAGTAGTCTCTCCAATGTTTAATTTCTCATCTTACACTCTTATCCCTAGTTTAACCTTTAAGCTATTGATTTCGTCTTTAAATATTCTCCGAGCTTTCTCTAGTTTTAGTTTATCTAATGCTGAGAATAGTTGGTTCTCGACAATATTTATCTCTTCGCTAGACATCTCATCAATTCCTGTTAGATTCTCATACAGATCTAATCGTTTTAATGCGCTTTCACCTGCTTCACGCAAGGCCTTGTATTTCTTCTCCATCACTGTGTATCTTACAATAAAAAAATGGAAAAAAAAACATCAGAAAACTACAAATTATAACCCTCCCCTTTTCTAATTATTCATAATTTAGTCTAAAATGAGTTACTTCCATTTAGCATTATTGAGTTCTTCTTTCTAATCGATAACTTCATTGAAAATTGCTAGATACTGCTTGACAATCTCATTGAAGTTCTGTTCAATGATTCTTTCCTTTTCTTAATGATGCCTCAGATTCGATTACAGCTTCTTAGCAATACCAAATGCAATCTTCCCTTCATAGTCAAAAAGCAGATTGCAGACATTCTTGTCTATAGAAGCGTAAATCGAATTGTTCTTGAGTGTCTCAGCAGTGTGGAAGATCAACCCAGCTTGCTTGTGTAGCTAAGCTGGGAACATACCTGCAAACGGTGTAGATATATGTAGACTGCTAATATCATCGGAATCACCAGCGTTTTCGTCGATGCTATTATCAGAATTTTCGATTGATCTTCGCATGAGAACCTTGAGCTTTTCGAGGATGTCATTTTTATCAGTGCTCACATTTATCAATGTTTGTTTTAGTCTCTCAATCTAACCATTCATGTCGTAGTTTTCCTACAACAAAAATAATCAAATTTGTACTTCTACTAGCATAGCAACTCAACAAGCTCCCCTTTGAATTTCCCCTCTTACACTGATTCTTTTCTCTAGCTCTATTTGTAGTTGTTGATACGCAATTGAATCACCTGGTTTATCGAAGTATCTCCTGAATTAATTCACTTCTATATTATTTTTGATTTTCTTAGCATTCTATCCAAATCGCATCGTGCTCAAACTCTGCTCGAAGTGAGCGCTCGTCGGTGTTACACAGAGGATCACCAATGTTCGAGAGTTACCTCCAAGACTAGATCTGTATTCAATAATATATTTCAAAAAGTGTTATTGATTTGATGAAGGCAAATGCTCCAGGGGATATCTTTTACTTGAGTATCTTCGTCAACGTGGAGTTCCTGTATGGAATATGCGAGTTATGCTTATTCTAACTCTACAAGGATATCACTTAAGTCAAGAAAAACAAACTCTTATTGATCGACTAGCTTTCTTTGATGCGCTCTCTAACGACCCTCAAGCTACTCAGACTGAGTTCTTCACTTCCAAATCCATTCCCACTTGGTAATTCCACAAGACAAATCAATATAAATTCACTTGAAACAAGCAAAATTTCAAAATATATTTGATCTACATTGATTGCGCATTGCTATCTTCAATTAGATACTGATGATTGGAGATCTTTTCTGAGCCAGCTAGATCTACAAAATTCAAGCAGCTGTCACTCATGAATACTCCATTTAGACTCTCCGCTAGCTACAGCAACTAAGGATCATTGACGTTAGTGCTTTCACTTAATTCAGGGTGTTGCAATTTAGCTTCTGCAATCGCTGGATGCTCATAACTATGGATGTGTAGTTTAAATATCGTGTGCGATCTTGACGATGAATGGTTAAGGATAGTCTCTGCGTAGTGTCTATTGTTTTCACCTTCATACAATACTTGGATGATGTCTTCGATCGTGCTGATTTCTACTTCCTTCAGACCTTTGATGAGGAAATCTTTTTTGGATTAGCTTTCACTGACTTGTAGGCATTCACCGACTTCACTGCGACTGCGTAAAAGGTCGAAGATGCTCTCGTTGTAGATCTCAAAGTAACTGCAACGGATTAGATAGGTAGATGAGGAATTCTAAAAATAAAAGAAAAAGGAGAAAAAAGTTTTTAATGAGGAATGTAGATCAAATATGTTTTTATTCTTTTGAGCTTCGCTATCATATTTCCTTACTTGCCTAATGGAGTTGAGGATGTCTTCCATGGCTAACAGTAGGACACCTTAGTCTCCTCCTTCGAATTCCTAACTTCGACTATTGCAAAAAAATAAGAATAATTAATATCTATTCTCAAATACGTTCATTTTTAAGCATCCTCCTCCTTACTTCTGGTATGCTTCCTATTAAGGCAATTCATTGTGATCACCAATCGGTCCAAGTGTCGTGTATGTCTTTCCACTGCCTGTCTAGCCATACATGAAGATCGTTGAGTTTATTCCTGTTTTGATTGTTTCGAACAAAAATATTTAGATTTGTTTAGAAAATGATTCCTTTCTAATCTCATTTATCTCATCTAACTCACCTTATATGACTGATTAAGAGACTGTTCTGACTGACCTATCGAAGACTTAAGAATTATTGTCATGCTAATCAAATGCTGCGTCGAAATGGTAGAGCAACTTCGTGTTGAGTGTGATTTTCTTTGTTTAAAGTAACTCATTAATAGCTTGGGTATTCACACCGATCGAACTGTCATTGCTAAGCACACTAAACACTGATTCTTCCTAGCGAAGACGTTCTCCTTCATTCAATGGACGCACTCGTACTACGACTTTTATGTTCTCCATTTTTTTAAGGCAATCACACAAGCAATGAGAGAGTGATGATTCTGAATTATCTTTTAGATTTTGCTCTTTCGTCTGTGTGACTTATTTTAGATTAATTGATTTTGTGAGGTATTACTTCAAAATAAGACAGTTGAATTATTCTGAATTATCCTTTGGGATAGTGGATGATATTGGTTCTTCTCTTTGGGGGATTTTAATTCAAAATCAGTTTGGTTTTTTAGAAATGTTAATTTGTGAGTTCTCAAAGGTAAAATATACACCCGTATACACGCTCATCAGCAGAAGATTAACAATGTTTTTTAGATATTTTTGTTCTTTTGGGGGATTTATTGTTCAGAATAATTCCTTGAATTCAAAAGAGAATTTCGTGCATTTCTCAACGGAAATAACTCAAAAAAATGAGCAAATAATACAATGAATACTTTGACAAAAGCACAGATAACATATTAAGAGTCATGATTTTAATAATTTACTGCTCCTTTGATCCAGTCCATAACTTTGATTATTCTTTACTCGTTTGGACAGACTAAGGATAATTGCCTGAGAGTTATTTTTGTTTAAGAAAATCAATTTTAAATCTTCGATCACTATCACTCTTTAAAAAAACAAAAAAATTAGGCAAAATCATGACAGGATTGATCTCTAGATAAGGCCGTAATTATTCATGGAAAATGATTGTCTTGACTAGCCCTTGATCAATACAATTAACAAAAGTTTTTTCAGCTAGTTAATAAACTGGGTTTTGTAGTTGAAAGACTCAATTTTTTCAGTGATACAGCAATTCTACCTAGCACTCCCCCCGTTTAGAACATCTCTTTCAAGGTAGTTTTTTCTTGTTGATGTTTGCCAGGAAATCTCATGAGTTACTGCCTATAAAAAGAGACATCTTCCTTAGTAGTATTTAGTTAGCAATATAGAATCTGAACTTATTGATCTAAAAGCATCTCAAAGAAAGTAGTTCTAAAAACCAAATCATCCCTTAAATACAGTTAAAATATAAAGTATTTTCATGTTCATCTCCAAAGAAAAAATATTTCAATTCTCTTGCGCTCCTTTCACAAGTTTAGCATGATGCCTTGCTTTATTAAATAATTTCTTAACTTTTTTCAAAATTCTTTTCCTTTAACATTCAATCATCCAATAAAAAAGGGAACATACTATGATATTATCCAAGACAAGCTTAATCGATTTTAATAATATAACTAATGTTTTTTTCTATGAATAAAACAAACTAATAAACAATCCTATTAATTTCTATTCTCTCTTGCTTTCAGCATCAATCGAAATGCTCACCCTGACCTTCTCCAATGTCTTCCACTTTCTACAGCAAATAATACCAAAATAGCATTATTATCATATTTTCTCGCTCTAATACCCAAAGAGAATTCAATACCTTCTTGCAGATGTAAAGATAGTGTTTCTCTGGGTTTTTCTCTTCGACATTCGTGATCTAAGGTTTCTTCATAGCTATTTCTGTAATGTCCCACTAGTACTCAGGCTAGAAAATAAATATCAATTTATCAATAATCTTTCATTTGTATATTACTTCTCCTTTAAACTTCCATTCCCCTTACCTTTTGAAGATACGGTTTTCTATACTCTGGCGCTCCATATGTGACAAGAATATAAACTCCTTTGGATGATAGTACTTTATAAATCTCTGAAATAGCTTTATTTGCATTCGAAGTGGAGCTCTCACCGCACTGTGAAATCAAAAAGCAATTTGCATTATTTCATGACATCCAACTCTTTAGGAGGTGTTTGAAAGTAGAATAATTCAAAATATTTACCAGAATCGAGTCAAGCAAGCCTTTATCGATGACACAATCAAACGATTTAGGTTCAAAATCCATGTTTCGTACATCCATTTGCATATCTATAACAAAAACAACAACCTCATTATTTCCACAAACAAACCCATTCTCCAAATCCTCCCTTCCAATCAAATCTTTACACTTGAAATTCGGTCCTTTATCTTTATATTTCTCTTGCATGAGCTTGGTCACAATCGAGGAAATATCAATATTCGTGATGTTTTAGTGACCTTCATCGAACATCTCTTCGCTGAGTTTCGAACTCCCTGAACCTACATTCAATATCCTCGACTCTGGAGTGATTAATGTAATCATGTGCTCTCTTAGCCCACTAAACCGCTAGTACCAATCAAAAGACTCAGGTTCTTTGGAATAGCGCTCATCCCAAAATTGAGGGTTACCGTATTGCTTCATTTTTCCTATTATCTTAATCTAAATTATTATTTGTTTTTGTTTTATTAACTGCGAATGCCAATTTGAAATGATTTTTAGAAACCGTCTGACTTTTGGATTAATTTGTATGAGCATCCCTTCTTTGTGATAGGTTTTCAATTAATTGGCTTCAAAATATGAGAAATCATATTGAAAATACAAGAAATGTGAAATAATTGTTGCATGAAAACAATTTGTAGTTTATCACAAAATCACAAAGATGCCTTTCATTCTACATACAGACACATACATACCAATCCTTCTATTCTCATCATCCTTTCCTTCAATTTTCACTCTTCAACTGCATGACTATCTTGCTCTCCTCTTCCACTGCTATCATCTGCTACCATTGAATAAATGCATCTTCTCCTTTGTTTCTGACTTCTTTCACTGCATTATGCACAAGCACACTTCCATCCTTCTTCAGCACCACTAACTACGGTATGCCTTTGACATTGAAGTGATTCCTATAATTTTCAATTCTCTCTAGATCGAATGGTAATGAAATCCATGGCATCGTTCTAAAATACTTCTTCGTTTCATCGTCTGATTTATCAAATGGGACAAGTATAATCTCAATGAGTTTCTCCTCCGTGTTGACTTCATTGTAGAACTCAATGAGCTTCGGCGTGAACCCCTTGCATAGATAGCATGTACTCGATGCGAAGTACAAGCAGATTATTGCTTTGTCTGATTAGGAAAGTATGTCAGAATCAATAGATCCTTTTTTGCCTTCGAAACGTGTTCCGAATTTGAATTCTGGCTCGATAGGTGCGACAGGGACATTGTCCACCATCAACGCGGAAGAATTCAAATTAATATCTTTCTATGTGTCCTAGTTGACGAATAAACCGCTTTTGTTCTCCATTTGTATTCACAATCAAATAAACAAGATTATTAATATTTTTTCTAATTTTTTTATTATGTCTTTTCGAAATATTAAAAATATGTTTATTTACTTAAGATTTCAGTAATGCTCATGGGAGTTGCAGCTTTTGCTTCAGTTAACAGAAGTATCATTTATCGAAAGCAATATATTATCATGAAAACTACCAACACACACACACACACACAAATAACTAACTCAAACTCAAGTAGAAAAAGCAATATTTATCGCATTGATAATATCATTTGTCTGATAGTTCGGTGCATCGTTCTACAGCTGCTCAAAATCAAATTTTGTTGATAACGCCCAATCTTCTTAGGTCAATTCTAAGAGGCTAGGTTCTAAGGAAGACTGGTAACTCATGAGTGTACCATTTAACCCATTGAGACACTTGCGGATCAAGAAAAATATTTCGAATTTGCATAGACTTAGGAAGTTCTATTCGAGAGCCTCAGCTAATTATGTCAAGAATATCAACCCATTCCTAGTGTTAATTAATCATTTATTGATATTCTCGATAGCTAGGTTTTCTTAGAGTTGCTTGGGATTTTTGTTGTTTGGCTAAATCATATCTAAATTAGCTATGACGCATTGCAAATCCAAAATTACCTGCTCTCAAACAATCAAATAAAATACCTGTTGTGTTCTCTTTATTTCAACATATTCTTCTGTATGTATCTAACTTAAAAACTCCATTATGTTTGAACACATTCTCTGGCTTAATATCTCTACGATATTGTGTCTTGCCAGATACGCTACACCATTTGCGATCTAATAAAATATCTCTACTGCTGTCTACTCAGGTATACCTTGCTTATTTGCTTTGATGATATCCATGAGACAGCCATCATTGCAAATCTCTAGTATTATTTAAATATGATTAACTGTTGAGAAGGTATCATAGATGCTAACAATATTCGCACAGGATCATTATTGGATTCATTAGCGATCTTCGAGAGGATATTGACTTCATCACCGATGTAATTGTAGATTTTCTCACCGGAATTTTTACAGTTTCGAGAGTTGAATGAACTTTATCGTGACATCTTATTAGTTCTAGCAGTTGATGCCTTTGTAGATTGATCCGAATGATCCACTCCCTAGGACATTTTGTTCAGAGTATTTGTAGAATCTGTCGAAGATGTTGATTATCTTCATTAACTATTGTGGGGAAGATGGAATTTTTGATGAGAAATCTGTAATTTAATTGACTAAATAACTTAGCAAATCTGGAAGATAAATCATCCAAGAAGTTGCATGTTCTAAAAGCAAATCATACTAATTTTCAGAAAATAGAATAATATTTTTAATAAATATTAGATTTTCAAATGTAAAATGCTAAAGAAATCTTTTAAAAACTGCGTGTATTACTTATTATCTTTATTATTCAAATTTACTTAAAACTTTGCTTTTATTATGATTGCTAGATTGCGTGTGCTCTTTGAATCTTCAGGTTCGAGCTATTCAGTTAGTTAATTTGCATTTGTTCTTATCTTCTTTTTGAGAGTTATCTTTAAAAATTGATAATACTCTCCGCTGCTGGATGAGACTAATTCATTGCAAGTGGGGCAGTAATTTTCAAAAAAAAAGAAAGAAGGAATTGAAATTAATTAAAACAAGGACAAGCAAACAAAGCGAACCAACAAGAAGCAGTAGAAAGAAGACAATACAGCAATGGCGGAGGTTGTAGCAACAGCGAATTAAAGTAATTTCATGTCGAGACAAGAGATGCTCCAGTGGATTAACGATGCACTCAAGGTAAGATACACAGATAAAGAAGAGAAGGACAAGAAATGGAAGGGTATATTATGAAAAAGTAGTTCGTTACTTGATTGTAGAATGACCATTGTTGAGCAAGCTAATGATTCTTAGATTGTCTTGGGTTTTCATAGATTTAATTGATATATTTTTCACTTCAAATCGATAGTAATTTTGACATCATTTTTTTTGTTTTTTTTTGCTATCTTTCCACAGCTGAACGAAAAGAAGATCGAGAATCTAGGTACTGGAGCTATTTTCTGCCAGCTATTTGATATGTGCTATCCTGGCAAGGTTCAAAGTAACCAAAAAAGATATAAAAACAGTTGAATCGAGTTGATAAGCTAGTGCAATACAAAATGAACTTTCTTTTTGATTCTATTCAGCTTATGCATTGTTTGATGCTTGATTATCAATGTCTGTTTGTTTTCAGTGAGCAAAGTGAATTGGAAAGCGAAATATGAGAATGAATATGTAGCCAATTTCAAGATTCTTCAGCAAGCATTCGATAAAATGCAAGTCAACAAGCCGATCGATGTAAGCTATCCATACACTTACACAAATCAAGCGAATCTTCTATTCATTCTTTCACTCATTCTTTCTAACCTCCTTTGAATCCTCTCTCCTTTTCTAGGTGAACAAGCTAATAAAATGCAAATACCAAGACAACTTAGAATTCCTTCAATGGATGCGTAAATACCACGATTAATTCCGTAAGAACGATAAACCATACGACGCAGTATCGCGACGAAACGGATAAGTCTTACTAGATGTTCTCCAAGACAAACCGCAGTCGCATCTAATCGGTCATGCATCATCTATTTAAACTAACTAATAAGATACATGCGCTAGCTCAGTCATCTCCGCAAGCTCTTCAAATAACAACAATAACAACAACAATCTCTTAAACATAAAACAGAATTAATTCCTTCGAAACTCTAATAAAAAGAGTCATACAACATTCCTGAATTCTGCAGGTGAATCCAGCAAACCATTCCCTAATTCTTCATAGAGCTCTGTGTCCAACATCTCCATGGATTAAGATTCAGCATAGATCGAAGACAATGATGGCAAAGTTGTTGAATAGTTCTAAGTTAGCAACAACAACAACAACAATAATCCTCATCATCATGCGCATATCCAGCATCAAGGCAGCAACAATAACAACAATAACATAACTGACATCAACATCCTTGACGAGATCGAAAAGAGTGAAAAGGAAAGTTGTGTGAAGAAACTCAGAGACGAAAGAGATTTTGTCATGGAGAAACTCAAATCAATCGATTAGCTACTCGATGGTGTTACAATATCATCGGGACATTCAGGAGTCGATGTTAAACGACTTATTAAATGCATTCTCTATGCGACAAATGATAATCTCTTGACTGTGCTCGACGATGGGAGTTTAACAATTACGGATTAGCATATGCAGGAAGTGAATGCTAATTCGTTTGAGAACTTCTAAGGATTGCAGAGACTGTAATAGGAGATACTCTAAACTGATGCGAATCTCAAGGCAATTAAGTAAAAACATAAAAAGTAACAAGCTGTGTTTGATCCGAATTAAGAAAATAGATAACTTCTTCCACCAACTTATCCGATAAACACAGGGATAGGTTAGATGTAGCAATAACAATTGAATCTAGGGACTAATGGGAATAATTATGACAGCAATCTAGGGAAATCGGCTGGTGGAAATAACCCAGCAGAGAAGAATAATGGAATCACTGCGATTTCCTTGAATGTACCATAGCAGCAGTCAACAAGTCTTTTTAATAAGGAAAGTGGATTTAAAACCCCGCAAAGTGGGAAATATAGCTATGAATAAGCGCTCTAATTAGATGATTTCTCATCGTCTATATCATCTAATACAAATGCGAATCAATAATAGCTGTAGCTGCCGCAATCATAGCAACCACCAAGGAAGAACTCCACGCCGTTGTATGAGATACTCGTGAATGATGAAAATATCTCCAAGCCGAAGATCGTAGTCAGCTCATAATAACAAGAAAGTGCAAAGGGTGTGAGTTTTGGTGTTCCTGGATCAGCGGAGGGAATTAAGAGCAATGCTGGGTAGGAAGTTATTAAGATTTAGCCGGTGAAATAAGAAGTTAGCTTTCCAAAGCAAGATGTGTTTGAGAAACTCAGTGATAATCTATTTGATGCATAAGATGAAGATCTTCTTGGTAATCTCGAATGAAACAAACAAATCAAGAAATAATGAACATTTTTTATGTTGTTCGTATATATTTATGAGAGTTTGAGTACTGTTTGCTTGTTCAATTGATAATAATTGCTTTGAACTCTCTAATATTTCTCTCTTTCTTCCCCTCCCTTTTCCTTCTAAAATCCTTACAGCTTTGTTAAAATCAATTAAAAATGTTGTAAGACAATCAAAGAATCCTAAGCAAAAGTTGATCAGAGAATACAATCAAGCTGACGACTTCAAAACCAATATTTAATTTCCAATTTTTGGTTTACAATTTGTGGAAGGATTTGTAAATCTATTGTGTTAAACTGTAATCTATTAGTGATACGTCAAACCACGACATCTCCATCCCCAGAGATATAAGAGACAATATTCAAAATATAATCATAATTCCACCCAAAAAGGAATGAATGAATGGAATTAATTCCCCCACATTTGACTCTTGAAATACTAAGCACACCCTCATGAACTCTCATACAAACTAAGAAATCAATATTAATCAACGAAAAAAAAAAGAAAAAAGAAGAAACAAACTAACCTTTTCAACTTTCCTTCTTCCTTCTCCTAAAAATGGGCTTTTTATTTCCCGAATTCGGTGACTTCTTCGTCGGTTATGGCTCTTATCACAACAACATCGTGTAAATGATAACACTTCACTTGAATTTCTCCCTTTACTTTCTTGCTTCATTACCTTACCTTATTTCTCCCCTTTTCCCGCATTCATAGGAACAAAGTGATCCATTTGATCTGCATTCCATTGATTTTGTCCTCCTTTTTGGGCATGCTGATGCACGCTGAGATCAAGGTTATCGATAATCCGTTCTCGACTAACTATCTTTTCGAGCTGAACATTCCATTCTTCTTCGTAGCTTTGAATATCTTCGCTTATCTCAACGTTGAACTTCTCACTGGAGTAACAATTAATCATTCCACAGCTAACAACAACAACATCCCTTTAACTCCTTGTATTTTTTGATCTCTTTGATTCTTAGATCCTTTCCGCTTGCTTGTACTTCAGTCATTGGATTCTCAATAACTACCTGTACCACTACGCACAACAAAACAACTTAAATAGCCTCCACTTGAAAATCGCCATTGCTGTCCATGCTGTCTGCTGGATCTTGCAATTCATTGGACACGGTGTCTTCGAGAGTATTAACATTCAAATACATAAAATAAACTTTTCCAATATTAATTGCTTATCTCTGTATTCTTTGATTTCCTTAGGAAGAAGACCAGCATTGTTGGATAACATACTCTACACACTTGTTGCACCTGATTTCGTTGTTATCGAGGTAATAATAACAAAACAAATACAATTATTTAATTTGATTTCCTATTTCAAACATACCTTATTATGCCTGGATACTAATTGTTCTTTGACTCTACAAATAGATTCTCTTCGAGCTTGGATACAAGAAGGACGTGTTTGAAAGCTGCAAGAAGAGGATATTGTAGAATATCAAGGAGTTCCAGGAAGGAAAACAAGCAGCTAAGAAGAGCAGTTGAAAGAAAGATAGATAAGACACAGATAAGCAGCAATGCACAAGAGGACATATCAAGAGAAAAGGCAATTAACATATGCTAAAATCGTTCTTCTTCGTCTATTTGTTGTTGTCATTTGCAATAATTGGATAATTTTGTGTGTCGTTTGACAACATGCAATATTTTTATCTTTCTGAGAAGTTTTCTTAGCATAAGTAATAAAATCTCAAAGAGAGAGAGAGAAAGAATAATGTAAGATTGAATAATAAAAGAAAAAGAAAAGGTAAAGGAATCAAAATACTGAATTATTTAAGTATTTCTAAATTACTTTTATTGATTTACTTTGATTAATTACTGAACCTAATGAATAATCAATAAATTATCAACTCAGATGATTCGTCTTCTGTGTCTAAGATTAAGTGAATCAGCCGTTTTTGCTATTTCCTTTGTTGATTAAGCACTAGCGATTAGATTTGTATCTACAAAATAATTATTTTATTAAGAAGATAGAATTTAATAGTATTGATTGTAAAAATTTGATATTATTCCAAAGAAGAAGTAAGCTAGACCAACTCAAGAATAATTAAAACTATTGTTTATTTGAACAGGCATCAATTTATTTTATTTGCTAATTACGACAAGGTTACTGTTAAAATGTTAGAATATTTATTTCTGTGTTGTTGTTTAATACATACATCTTTTTTTGATTTGAATGACATAGAGACACACTAAATATGTACATGAATCAGTTTGTTATTTGTTTTACATATTTTTGATTTTCAAGATAGGTTTACAGAGAGCTATTTTAAGTGCCCATAAGTGAAAGAAGGTTATTATGCTTTGTTTTATTGATCCCACTAAATCAATAATCAAGTTCGGCTTCAAACTTGAGGTATCAGTAATTGTTATTATTCTAACTGGTATTGTTGTTGTTGTTATTGTTACTTCTTCTGTAGTGATTATGGTTATTTGCATGATTATTAGAATGATCATAATTGCTATTGGAATGATAATAATGATGATTATTTGAATTATTATTAGTGTTGTTCTGATTCTAATACAAAAAGGGATTGCGATGATGATGAGCATGACCATGCTGATTGTTTGGATTAGAATACCCTTGATTGCGATTCACATTGGAGTTATTGCTATTATTCTATGCATAGCCCGCTGATTAGAACACCTATTGCTGTTGTTGTTCTCTTTGTACAATCTGCTACGATTACCCATTCATAGGGAAAGGCATATCAACTCTATTCTTCTCAATATAACTCAGCACATGTTTACCTAAATTTAATTCAAAGTTCAAACAAACCAAACATTGCTAAAACTGCTATTTATTCACTCATCCCAATTATTCTTACCAAAACTGTTCGCAATGATTTCACTGTAGATCTCTTAGTTTTACAGCAAAAACTAGCACATTCTCAACTTAGACTCATTGTTTGCTTTCTCATACAGTCTCTGGACAACGTAATTTCCGAAGGCATTCTTCGTTAGTTGGACTACACCGCTCCTAGAGATGAAAAGGAGTTTAAACAGAAATTATTAGAAAGATAATAGTTTAAAATATTCAAGATTCTCTACTCAAGTGGATTAGAATTGAGTGAAGATGAGCTAAGCAGCACATCCAGCACACCCGATTTGTATTTGTCCTCTGAAAAAACAACGGATTTCTCTGTCACATTCCTGACAAAAGCACAATATATAAAAAAGAGTCAGGAAACGCATTATTAGATAATCAAACACAATATCGATCCATCTTAACAACTGCTCTCTCCCATTTGATATCTTAATTATTTATCCGTACGAAGCAAACTTATTCATGGAGAGTTCTACAAAGTTCCTTTAGACAACTTCTAAAATCTAATCTTTCTGATGTTTATTTCCCTTTTCTATGATGTACTGTATGATGTAATTTCCATATTAGCACTCACAAAGAGGGATCAGATTCTTTATTAACTCAGCATAGATCGGTAAGGTCTAGTGAATAAACAACAAGTTAAGAGAAGAACAAAACATTAATTGAAGTTTCTTTATTAATAGTAAATTTACCTATTAAACTGTGCAGAATTCAAGTATCCGTTGGATGACTCTGCAACCATACGGATGGAATGCCAATTCTTGAATCTATTTTCAGCAGTTTTCAATTAAAAACAACAAAATCAAATAAAATCGACAATTTCTCAATATCTCCCCCCCCCTTTTTATCAATTTTACATGTCCTGTGACTTATACGACAATCTACATGAGTTCCTAAGAAGGTAACGTCTCAAAGCACTTCTAAATCACATGATTTCCATTCTGATCTTGAATGCAAGCTAGAATCTTTGTGTTTTAGCTATTCAACTCCTTAACCAACGGCTAATATAAATCCCTACGATCTTTGATTTCCTCTAATACTTTCTGTATAACTCTACAGCCATACGTCTACACACTAAGACTCTCTACGTTCCCCTTGAGAATCCCAAACAGCTTCTCCTTGTGTTCCGCTGTGCCTTACTCCAATAGCTTTTGAATCACATAATTCCCAAATTAATCTACCATGAGATTCAACGCCTCAGGGAGAATTTTCTCAAAGAGTTTGTTCTTCTCATCTAACGAAGCATTCTCAAAGTGCTTTTAGATCGTCCTCGAGCTGTTTTGGTCTTTACATGCATTGATTAGATCTTCAAAGATCATTGCAAAAGGAAGAGCAGGAGAAACAATAGAGGTATTGTAATTATTGTTGTTATTATTGTGATGTTGTGTAATTGAACTTGTAGTATCTTAGAATTAGTTAAATTGCTAGATTCCATTCCGATTAGCAGAATTTACCGCACTGTAGGTAGTAGCAGCAGTAGTTGTTGTGCTATTCTAGTTGTTGCTATGCTACAAGAACTGGTTACTGCTAGCGTTATTATTGTAATTCTATCCATACACATTCCCATTGTTATTGTTATGTTTTCTATTCTTGTATCCATTTTGTTAATAGTTTTGATTATTCTAGCCATTCCCATTGTTGTTATTATGATTACTATATTAATCCCTGTCTCTTCCATGTGCTGGTGTGTAATTCTAATTATTCTTATTTTACTAATAATTTCTGTGTTGCTAATACGAATGATGCATGCTATTAGTGTTTCTTCTATGATCGTCTTCAGCTACAACTTAATACCCTCCTTAATACCCGTACATAGCATTATCATTGCTAATCATAACTCCATAGGGGTTGTCTACTTAGTATTACTATTATGATGATTAGGATTGCTATGGGTAGATCATCTGCTGTGGTTGAGTTACAACTTAAGGCATTGGGTACATCCTTTATCAATCACATAAACAACAAATTAATCAAAAGTCAAAAAGGAATAATTCCTTTAAAATATCTAATTTATTCATTACATATTCGGTGGATACGCATAGGAAGCCATCTGCATTGGGACAGGGTAGTATTATTATGGTATTCCAGTGGGCTATGGTTATGTTGCTTATGGAATAGCACTGCTAACTTAAGAAGGAATGGCTCCTGGTATCACTGGTGGTTGCTATTGTGGCTATGATTAACCTGGGTAATACATCATCTGATAGCCTTACATCATGACTTATTGCTACTGTTGTTGATAGTATTACTACTATTACAGCTATTGTTGTTGCTGAAGCTGCAATGATTGTGATTGCTAAAGTCCACTAATATTAGCAGCATCAGCTTAGCTTGTATTACTACTACTGCTAAATGATTAGTTATGCTGAGTAATACCAGGAGGAGCAGTAGTTACAGGTACAACACTGTCAACGGCAGTAGAGCTGTTCCTTTAAAAGAAACAAAATATCATTTAAAATATAAAATTTGTATGTATTTTTTTGTTTATTTTTACAATTGTTAGCTAGGCGCATATGGCATTGACAGAGGAGTGTAATTGCTCATACTGACGACTGCAGCTTAAGGAGAACCTGCGCGAATAACTTCAATATGTTAGCTGTTCTTATTTTTGTTCTCTTGAATTGGTAGATCCTTCTGCGGTGAAGAGCCAGAGTTAACAGCTTCACTTTGTTTTCGTGAGATAGCTTAGAGTTATTGTGGCTATGATTACTGTGGTGATGTTGTTGATATTTGCTTGGAGATCACAGGCAACTGCTACTATTGTTGATTACCCTATCCATTACTACTGTGACTCCCTCTGTTGATCATATTCTCCTCATTATTGTCAGTGATAGTTAACCCTGTGAGTTACTACTAGAGTTACTGAATATCTGCATGTTCAAAGATATCTGGTCGAGTTAATGGCTTTTAGAGTCTTGGATTGTTTTATTCCTTGTAATATTCTCTGTATTCCTTCGTGTAGAGATATGAATTCTCTTCCTTTTGTTAGCAGACAAGAAATAACAATGATAGCAGGGTCATTTAAGTGAAGATAATCAGAAGTATGGCCAAAATGCAAGATAACAAAAAGACGGGTGTTTCTTCTAAAGCATTGCAGATGAAATAAATTCAAACTTACTTATTGGAGTTGTGTCTTCTGCTGAAGATATAGTTCAGGAGGTGCTGATTTCGTGCTGTATCTGTTGATTCCCATGTCATCGTCTCCTAAGGAATCATTAGAAAATCACATTGCAACCATTTTTTCATCCCTCTAGTTGGTTAATTCTCCTCCACATTTCTTATATTTTCATATATATTTTACCATCTAATATTCCTCCCATAAGAAGATCTCCTTCATCTGGTTTCTTAAATATCGGGTGGACACTCAATAACCCTGCTGGGCTAGGTTAGTAAAGATTCTTCAATTCCTTGCCAGTTGAGAGCCCTTTGTTAGGATTGTTCGCTTGTTCCATTCTAATGTATCTTTGTGTGACTGTGTATATCTTTTATACGTTTCTACTAATAAAACTATTGTGCTTGTTGTCTGCTTTTTTTGCTGTGACAATAATTTGATGAGATGTGGGTTTAATTATTCAATTTTCCTCCTCCTTTTTTACTTCTTTATCTTTTTCTTCTTCTCTCTGCTTCCCAATAAATAAACCTTTCATTGATTTCATATAAAATTCCTCTCTATTTTAATAATTTCTAAACAAACAAAGATTTATTTATTATGTTTATTGCTTGCAATTATGTAATCTTATCTGAGAATCTTTGATTTGTGCTTTGGAGAAGAAAAGAAACAAATAAACAAAAAACAAAGATATGTTTTTACATAAGGAAATATTAATTGATCTTGTGTGTGTGTTCTCAGTGACGCAATCTGTTTAGCTGCTCAGTTTGAAAAGTGGGGGAGGAGGGGGAGGATCTTATCTGATAGATTTATTTTTAGTTTAAAAAATTAATAAAATAAATTTTTTAAGAATCATCAGTCTTTAATTGATTTGTTTAAGTTAGATTTTTCTTTGCTGTTTGTTTATTAAACTACCAATTATAATAGTAGAAAAATAATTAGATATGGGTTTCGTAGATCAATTTAAATTAAATAAGAAAACAATAATTATCTAAATAATTCAATTCTTTTTTTACAATTCCCAAATAATAATAATCCAAATCATTTTTGCTGACAGAAAAAAATCAAAAATAATTTTTTAACTGCGTAGGATTTCTATGTTATTTTGTGTTTCTAAAACAATTAATGAATTACTTTTCTGTTTGATTCAAAACAACGTTAAGAAACTCACAAGATCAGCTGATCAGATGAGATATTGTTGAATTAGTATTCATTTTAAATCAATTTATTAGCTTATTAGATAAGTGTGATATCATGACTTTTCTTTTGGACTACTTTAATTAATAATTATTTGCAGTATCTTCAGATCTTTGATATTATTCTTTAGTTTTACTAAAATGAAGAATCTCTAATGCTGCTTGGTTCTTCCAGAATTTCATCAATTAAGAATAATTATTCATTGCTTTCCTAAGTTTCTCAACTTGAAATTTGTGTCATTCTTTGATCATGTAAGCTCTCTTTTCTCCTTATTAATCTTAAATCTGCAAATGCTTTACTTAAAATCCTTATTTTTCACATAGTAACGACTAATTTCATCTCTTCTCTTGTTAACTAATAATGTGTGTCTTTCAAGCGCAACGATTTCTTTAATAACCTTGAATCAAATTGTTTGGTTGAAAAAACTTCTATTGTTGATTGTGTTTTATCACTCCCAATGAAGAACTTACAGTGATTTCTGAACTAAACATACCCAAATGATAAATGAGATCAATCATTAAAGAAAGAACATAAAATACTTATGATTCTTATCCTCAGAAATCAGAAAACAATAGCAATACAAAAATATTAACTTTTTATCAACGTAACTTAATCATTCCAATAAATTCGACTATTTGGAGCACTTGTCCTTTTTATCTTGAAGTAGTCCTTTCATGAATACTTCTAATTATTCCTAATTTACTAGTTAAACAGCTATAATAGGAGCTAAAGAAAGGATTAGATCACTAGATCGAATTATGTTTAACTCAATTTATTTTCCTTCTTCTGTAATATTAAAAAGAATAATGGTTAAAACTGTTGATTTTATTCAAAAATAGTTTGATTACACAATTAAATAATCTTAAAAAACGCTATTTAAGCGACTGACAACATCATAAGTGTCAGAGTCACTTCAAAAGTCAACTGGTAAGTATTAATAATCCTCAGAATGCTAAACTAATGGATATTTATGGCTTTAAAGATTTATGAATCTGACAACAAAAAGTAGAGCACAATGGCTGGAATGACTAAGTCGGGTTTATTACTGAGTTTAATAGTATTGAAGGTATTCGTGGTTGTTTGTAACACTTAGAAAAGAGTAGTGTTAAAACAAAACAGGTCATGCTTCTGCTTTTGAGGATATTTGTGTGTATGCTGATCAATTGCTTGAATTCAATATTTCCATATTATTTGAATGATCTATTGAATAGTGAGGAGAAGAGAAAGAACAATTATCAATTTGATATCTTATTGAGTTTCCTCAAAACCCAAAAAATCAATATTATAAATCGCAAAACAAGATTAATAAACTGCTTGGAGTCTCTTAACCAAACAAATTCCATTCTAATATTAGCACTATTGTAAATCTTTCAGCAGCTAACACAGTTAGTATTCTACTCACATTGTTCTTTTTATAACTTTCTAATCAAAGTTATAAAAATGCTAATATTACTTTCAATAATTCTAATAATTCTGCTAGTCTTTTTCCCTTCCCATAACAAAATTAACATTATCAATCAAATTCATTTTAGGAGATAAAAATTCTTCATGTTTAACATATAATATCACAGGTTATGAGAGAATATTATTATGTGTTCTCGTAGGATTGATTGGCTCACATTAGATTATCAAATTGGCTAACAGTCTTCAACTTTGTGATCGTAATCTTAGTCTCCTTGTTTAACCCTTCTAGATAGAACCTGTAAGGAGTGGCAGGATTAATCTTTTCAGGGTTGCCTACCTGGATAACTGAGTCATAGTTTGGAAGTGAGCCGACTTTGAAAATTCTTCTTTGGATACTTATGCGCATTTCTAAGCTTCTTATTTTATAAGAATTGTCATTAGTTCTAATGGATTGTCCCTTTATTTGAGTGTTGATTTAACCATAATCCTTTTACTCACTGTAACATAGAAAGTCACTGATATCAAAGCTACTAGCATCATCATCATCTTTCTTGTAATCAGAAATCATACCAAACGAAAAGAACTTATTTTATCCTTTGCTTTACTACATAGTTAACTAAAGGATCCAGAATGAAGTGTAAGTGAGATGAACCACTCAAATATTCCTGACGAGTATCATTGTTATAGAATTCAAGCTCTTGTTAGTTGTTTTTTCTAACAGATAGCTTTTTAGAGTCCATCCAGTTTGATAAGAGTAGGTTGGTTGTAGGCAACAAGTCAGTGAATTTCGCTGCCATTAATTCTGTGCGTTTGCATTAAGAATAATAAACATTAAATCATCTATTTTATCTTCTTGTTAAAATGATACTCTATACCCTTAATAATTCTAAAAATACTTCCCTCCTTAAGACTTCAAAACAAGAGGAAATGGATTATTATTCCTCTAAAAAGGAAGAAGTTTAAGAAGGTAAAATAGTATTAATAGTTTAGAATAGAGAAGTGTTGAAGGTAATTATTAATTTTTCAATTTTTGGGGGATTGTTTCATTATTGTTGTTGAAAGTAGGAAAGAATGGAAAACAAAAGAGTTTTAAGGAAGTTTACAATCTTTTTACTGTATTTCCCTTTGCATTTCAGTTGATATTTTTTAAAAATCATCAATTGTATTATCTTATTTATTTTCACCCCTTTAAATCATTCCTAATTGGTTTATTCACTGATAATTTCTCATTTCAAAATATTCTCATCCTAAAATATCATCCCAAAATACCAAAGAAATTCACTTTGTGGCTTTAAATTATTATTTTTACTAGAATAGGCTGCTGTTGTTGTTAACTGTTAGATGATTGAGATGAGTTCTTTTCAGGTTATTTGGAGTTCTTCTCTTTTTCCTCCTAAAAAATTACTAAAGTCAAAGAAAATAGTAAAAGAAAATACTTACCTTGAGTTTTTGCTGTAATTCAGAGATTTGATTTGATTGATTTCGATTTTAGACTCTTAGTTATTCATTACTCAGCTACTGATCTTACATCTAACTTCTGCAAACGCTAAGTTACTCTTAAAGTTGATTCACTTCTTGTTGTTTCAACTGAAGCTCGTTTCTAGATTAGTCGCTCTAAATATCAGGTAATAACAAAAACCATTATTATTGCATAAGTTTCACAGTAACATCTAAACATCCATAAGGTATATCTTTTACTTAGCCAATAGACAAGGGAGGAGATTGATTATTGTTGTCAAAGAAGTTGATCTAATCGAGTAGAGAACTTATCAAATTTTTTATTTGATTGGGTCGTTCCATTGAAAACTAGGTCTAGATAGCTTGGAAGGAATCGCATATCTCCCTGAGTTTTCTGGTGTTGCTATCAGAATTAGCAATATGCGAATTGATAAATTAAATCAACTTTGATTCATTGTTCTCTTCATAGAGAATCAGTTTTAGTCGATCAATATCGAGGATTTGAGACCAGCATACCATACTGCGTTGATAGATATCCCCAAGTTATAAGATTTTAGGCTCTTTCTTTTGTCTTCTAGTCTCTATTTTAGCTTGAATCTATTTAAGAAGTTCTTAATAGAAACATTCGATGAGGCTTTTATCTGAATCTAAGACATTATTATATGGTTAGATTGCCAAGCGGAGCTGTGGGTCATTAAGTACTGGATAAGTGAATAAATCACTGTTGCTTGATCCTTAAAGAATGTTCCTGATTTAAAGACAGTCTTGGATTTAGATGACATTTTGTTGAACACAGTTTAAGCATAGTCTTGGGGTTTAGGCATTGTATTTGAGATACAGAAGATCTGCATTGTTTAGTGGGTGTGCTTTACATTTCTAGGAGACAATCTTTTCGATATCAGCTTCAGATCTTTGCAAAGGGTTATTGGTTGTGCTGCGCTACACTTCTCTATTAGGGTTTCTAGAGTTTGAGTTATTTGGATATATAGCTTCCATTGTTTGTGTTTTATCTAAATTTGTTTCTTGCTGCGTTGATTTTTCTCAAGTTTCTATCAATTTATTTTTTCTTTTTGTAAGAATGTGCTAGGATTCTCCCCACATAAAGATCAAATAGCATTATTAAGGATACAGTTGTAATTGTGGGGTGTTTGTGTTTATGAAGTCACAAAAGATAAATCTACTTTCTTCCAAAAAAATAATCATATTTGTGGAGTAAATATTAACTATTTCTAAGTTGGAGATAAATCAAACAAGAAAACAATAAAAGAATTATTGATTTCATTTTTTTTCATAATATTAATGTTTTCATTTTTGTCTTCTATTTGTTGGTTTTTTGCTTTTGCTTCTTCTTCCCTTCAAATCTTATTAAAATATTAAAAAGTCTTATCTTATCCTAATTCTTCATGAACTAACATTTTTTTTGTGCCTACTCAATAATTCAATAGTGCATACAGACACTTTAGAAGCAATC
>Ga0302271_10001090_pt1 | contig 26558 bp, 16 predicted proteins | sample III_Bog_N1_1_FD_198767 | JGI IMG/M metagenome (GOLD analysis project Ga0302271, IMG submission 198767) | Peat permafrost microbial communities from Stordalen Mire near Abisko, Sweden - III_Bog_N1_1 | ecosystem: Environmental > Terrestrial > Soil > Wetlands > Peat | place: Sweden: Abisko... | reverse complement strand
CCCCCTCCTTATTCCCAATGATTCACATCAAATTATTCTCTGTACAAATAATTAACATGTTCTTTCTTTTTAGCTTACTAGATCACCGTCTTTTTGGTATTTGAAGGCTGGAACGATTCTAAACAGGGTATTCTCAGATGTATAGTCATCTAGAGTTACTTTGTAGTTTCCCTTTTCTACTGTTGCTTCTTGGAGATAGCAAGCGAGAAACTTCGAGGAATTAATATGCATTAGCTAGATTGTTTAATTGTATGTGATCCTGTTGTGCTTGTATTTCTCAAAAGCCTCATAATTCACTTTGAATTCATTCATGAGCTTCCCTTGCAGTTAGACAACTTTATCCTTGTCAAGTTCTTATCCGCGTCGCTTCCTTCTGATGGAACTTTCAACTTCGCTGTTCGCTTCGACTTGTTCTTTCTATTATGTTTGCAGCTAATTAGCTCCTCGCATACTTGCATCTTTGATTTAGTCGAATTGTTAGCTCCCGTAGTTACTGTGCATATTAGTGTATTCATACTTCGATAGCTATCTTGAAGTCTTCTATGAAAATGGCTGGGCAGAGTTCTCATCATCGTCTGAGAGTTGTTAGTCTTCAGAATAGATTCCAGTTTATGTTTTCTATTGTATTTCTTCTTTTTGTTTGTCAGAGAGCTTCGGCAAGATTTAAAATAAACATCCAGAGAATTTCATGTTTTTAGATAGTCCATTTGCTTTGTTCTAAGCAGCTTCCGCAGCGCTTTGTACTTCATCACCTTGGTTCCCAGATAATGAGCTGAAGTTTCTGACTGCCACCTTTTGTTTAATATGTCCGTCGATGTAAATAAACGCATTGGAGTCTTCGAAGTGAGAGAGCGATATTATGGATCCCATGGTGATAAAAGGTTATCCGCTGGAGTTCCCATGGGATGAAGAAGCTGATGGATCTTCGTGCATTCCTTGCGATAAGGTGTTTTTTCAGCAGAGAAGTAGTATTATTTTTCTTCTGTAGATTTTCTTGTTTTGTTATTTGTGTTATCCTTGAAATATTTTTTAGGTAATTTGGGAAGCTAAAATGACTATCATTTTGAATTTGCGTTATTTGTGGTATTTTCTCCCTTTCTGAAATTAGACTGCTTCTTCTTTTCGTTTTTTTTTTTGAAATGTAAAACTCCTCTTTTTCCAAATGCAAATATAATTAAAATTCACATCCTTTGACTTATTCAAAATGATTAATATGGAGACTAGTTTTTATCAAAATATGATCGGAAATAATAGGATAAACTTTATGGAATTTGTTCTTTTTGAAATCATAATATTTTTATGAATTTTTTTTATTAATAAACTCACAGCGAAACTTCGATTTTCATAGAAAGAATACAAGGAAACAGGTAAATAAAAGGGAAGGAACTGTTTATTGTTTTGTTTCTTATTATACTAGAAAATTATGACTTTTCTTGGTAATATTTTATATAATTTGTTTCTATGTTGTTTCGTAATTTAATCTCAACTCAAAAGACAACCAGCAAACTCAAGATCACTGCACTCACTGCTAGATGAAGGTTTTGGGTATTTGAGGACACTGCAACTGATCTTGTGCAGGTACTACTGTCATCGAGGGCATGGGAGCTATTGCACTTAACGCATTTAGCAGTTTCATCGTAAAGGATGCAGTTATCTACTTATGAATAGTTGCAGTTGAGTTCGTTCTTGGTGGAATCAGTGTTGCATGAACAATCATCTCCTTCATATCCTTAACGACAGTGGCAAGTGCCATTCTAGCAGTAGCCATTAGTTGAGCAGAAATTTTTGCATTGTGTTTGTTTTTGGCAGAAAGTAGAGATCGAAGAAGGACAGGTTAATGTACCTTTGAAGTAATTTGGAGCAGAAATCACTTGGGAATCGCTAGAACATGTTAAGGTAATTTCACCGAAGGTTATGTAGATCTTTGAGAAATCAGCGGAACATGATTGAGGGTAGCAGAGGATTTACTCGTTGATTATGGAAGAATATGATTTCGGAGTGAGGGAAGACGAAAAACTTGCAGATGTTGATCCGAAGACAACATTGAAATCGTTGAAAAGTTAGACGACCGTTTTATGTGAATTGTTCTTAGGATTTTAGCATTCCGTGTTGAGAAACAGTGCAACATAAGGACAAGTTGTGTACTCATCGTCGCTAGAGCATTTCCCTTGTCCGCTGAAGTTAAAAGTAGGCAATAATGCGTTGAGTTCACAGCTTCCTCCACTGGAACTGCATTAAGAAGTCTTCAGGAAACTGCATCCATAGTTCTATCCCCATAGATTTCTTTCACTTTTATTGTCTATGTTAGTAACACTGTACCAGCCTGAGTCAACTAATAATGCGTTGTTTATTCCACTCCAGACCATGTTACCTAAGATAGACGAAGCTGTCATAATGTCATGATGAAGGAGGTCTCTTGACCAATGTGATCCACGAGATCCAGATGACCCATGAGTTTCTAAAGTCAATGAAGTGATATCCTAGCAATTGTAGTGATCTTTAGCCCACTAGATGACATTTGGAAAGGATACTGTTAATGATCCTGAGACATAGCTGTTTCCTTGGATATTAAATTACTAGAATAAACTAGGACTGAATACCAAAGCATGGAACATTTCATGGATAGTGATTTTCAAGATCTTAGAGAATGTGTAGTAGTTGTGTTCAAGACTTTGAAGGTATTTGGTGTTGACCATGATAACACCAACTTATGGACGGTTATTGTATTTAGCACTTAACTAACAGGCTACGGAACTAGCTAAAACATCAGAATCGATTTATTTCAACACCAAATAAAAGTGCATATCAGAATCAGATTAACCTATGGCAAAAAGAACGAATATTATTAGAATTGAAGAATTTGATATTTGCTGAATTAGAGAACCAGAATGCTTAAATTGTGGGAAATTATTCAAATAATGCACGACTAAGGATTTGTCTTTTGGAGAAAAGAAAAACCAAGAGGAGAAAAAAGCTAAAAAGGAGACAATACTTGGCATATCTTTGTTTAATGAAAAAGGGGAAAATAAAAAGAAGATAAATGGAAGATTTAACAAAAAATAATAAATCAAAAGAACTATTCTTTTCATGAAATTGTCATGCTGAGAAGGAATAATCAAGGAAAGCTTAGCCCTTTTAAAAAATATGAATTTACTTGGGTAGTTATTGAATGAATATCCATTGCAGCTTTGATTTGCGATTGAGATAGGCTCTAAGTTTGGTTGGTTCACTAGAATAAGATCTTCATAGAAGGTTTATGCGTTCTCTAGCGCTTTATGGATAAGATTGGCTGATACTGAATCAGTTGAGGATAACTCACTGCTGTCGATGGTTATCCTTATTGGAGACTTGCTAGTTGTAGTAGAAGTAGATGAAGCTTTTAAGAAATCAGAGCTAACTGAAAGTGTACTAGTTCCAGATGAACTTGAATTACTTGTCTCTGATGTAATTCTATTCTGGGCTTCTTCTTTTTAACCAACAATAAGGAGATTTTCATTAGATTGATGGATACACTAATGGGATAGACAACCTCCTATCACTAGCAGTATAAGTAGACAACCAAAACGGAAATTCATTTTTTCCCAAAATTTGTTATTAGTTTTGTTATTATTATGATTTGTGTTGTTGCGCTTTTTCTTGTTTGATTGAATCCTTTGTCTTTTGGTTTGATTTTTGAGGTGAATACTGCTTTGGAAGGAGTAAAATTAGGACTGCTTAAACTTATTTTTGAGCCACTCAATCATCATCATCCACTCATCTCACAGAATCATGTCAATTCTAAGAAAATCACAGAAAAATTTTATTTCATGTATGCTGTAGTGAGTTACTCCCCTCCCCAATGATTGATTATCTATTTTTAATTTATGATTATCTGGTTGTATTTTATTTTATTCTTCTCAATCCAATCTTATTGCATCTAGAAAGAAGGATTCTAGAAAAACACATGAATTTTATCTGCTAGATTCATAATGCTGTGTTGAATATAAAAATATATTTAAATAATATTTTTGTTTCATGACAATCAAAAACAAATAATGATTCTCAACAAAAAGAAAGAAACATTACAGACAATAAAACAAGATCATTCATTTGCTTTTTAAAAGAATTTTAAATAATAAAATATGTCTCTTAATTTTTCTTTTTGAATAATGACAAAGTATTACTCAAAAGTAAACCAATAATATTTTTAATATTTTCCTTCAATGCAAATGAATCCTTCAAATAAATCAATATCAACTAATCAAAATAGTTCTTAATTAATCTTTTCTTTATTCCATGTCTTTCAATTCAATATTGAATCTCTTTAGAAATCCTCTTTCAATCGAACGTTTGCTATTTAAATGGGTAGAAAATCAAAGAAAAAGAGATCAAAGATATTTCCATTAAGTTAATACAAAGTTAGGGGAACTGGCAGTAGTAATATTCGCTGTAATCCACTGCAGCTGCAGCAGTAAATAATCTGAAAATAGGCAATGCAATAGGAGATTCAAGAGCAAATACCAATTAACAATTTTCAATAAAAAAACATTTGCTTTAATTTCTGCAGCTGCATCCAGGTTAACTGAGTGAAGCTGAAATTATATGATAAGATTTATTGGATATTTGAAGCTTTATTCTTTGAATTCTGTTGATTTGATATTCTTGTGTGCTATTTCAGGAGTAATCTTTTGAGATAATTAAATGAAGTTCACAGAGACAATCTAAAATTCTTAGGAATAACTAGACTAAGAGCTTTTGAGGATCAAGAAAAAAGATAAAACTTCTTAATATTATTAGTATCTATTTTTAAGTTGAAGATAAATCAAACAAAAAAATAATAAAATAACTTACAATTCTAATTCATTTTATAATGAACTTTCAATTGAGATTTTCATTTTGTTTTATATTTATTGGTTAATATGTCATAACTCTTCAATTCTCATCAATATGTTAAAATGTCTTCTCTTATCCTAATTCTTAATGAGCTAACATATGTTATGTAACTACTACTCAATAATTTATTAGAGCACACAGACATTTTAGCAGCAATCTTCTCATTCTTTGGTTTCCTATTTTCTTGTAGAACAACATATTTTAATATTTGTAGATATTTTCGATTCCTTAAATATTAATTATTATCGAATTGGTTACTACTATTAACTAACATGTATGATAAATCATTGTCTTTGCTCTAACTTTTTTTTCTCTTTCATCAACTCAAGTGACCAATAACCAATTATTTTCACATAGTGATATTGTTTATCATAATTAAAATCACTTCTCTTTCTGTAGTTCTACTTGCTTATTGACTGTTATGATTACAATGCTGCAGATGCAGTTTTTGCCATCCAACTTTTAAATTGAAATATGTTTAAATTACGAAGAAATTTCACATTTCTTTCAAAAAGAAACAAACAGATTACTCCCATCGTGGAACTTCATGATCTCTTTATTTCAACGTTCCCTCTCAGCTCTCTGAATTTCAACAGTTCCCTTCTATCTCTCTCACTCAGCTTTCTATTTTTTAACAGTTCATCATTCTATATTCTCTGTATTTCAAGAATCTTTTTCTCTACTCTCATTTTTTTAAAAAGATTCTAATAATTTCTCCCACTTCAAACCAACCAGTCTCCAAGCTCCAACAAAAAAATCAAAAAATTACATTTTACAACAATTTAAATTTGTTTTTTTTGTTTTTCTAGTAATTTTTGTTATTTCTAGGGGTTCAAGCCCTGTAACTTCTACTTTGTAGGTCTTGATTTCTTCAGCATTAGGGACAGTCTTTTTTAATGAAAATATGAATAGTTTTGTAATCATACCCCACTATTATTTAATTTTCCTTCTAACAAAACAATTCGTAATAACATCTGACAAGCAAACCAACAAGTATTTCTAAAAATGCGTGCATCCTCTGATAAAATTGCAAGCCAAACCAAAAATTGCAGCTTTAGCCTTCAGTCCATAGAGAAGTTTCTCGCCTTGATGGCAGCCTAGCAGACAGAATATTCTGAAATCAGCCACAAAGCAAACGGGCCTTTCGCGCTAGTGCTCAGAGCTAAAAAGAATAGGATAACAGAGGTGGCTCTGAAAGTACTTGAATGCACTGATCACACAGATTGCTAGATTTAAGCAATGCAGAGAGAGTATGCCATACTGAAATAGCTTCCTTCTAGCGATTACTTTATGGCTATTTAGGATTAATTCTTCCTCACAGAAATTGATGAAAGTGTTGAATAGGATAAAAGTGAAAATTCAAATACTGCTCGAAAAGTCTATTTTGTGTAGCAAATGGAACTGTGTCAAGGAAGCTTAGATGATACCATTTTGCATTATTCAGAGAAAAATAAAGATCATCTTTCTGAAACCTTTAAGGAATAGTTAGCGATTTAAATGCTTGATGCTGTTAACCTGCTGCATCAAAAGCACATCGCCCACGGAAATATCATAACACAGCATTTCTTAGTCTCATCTAACTTAGAATATCCAGTTCTTCTGAAACTGTGCAATCTTCGGTTTACTTCTCCTGTTAACCCCAGAAACCTAGAGAATTCGGTATCCGAAAATGAACCCCAAAACCGAATACATCTTATGGGTGAGATCTAAAAAGAAGGCCTTGAATAAGATCTTGTTTCCATGGGGAAAGTCCTCCTTCAGTTGGATAATATTGGCACTAATTTTGATTACTCTACAATTTCTGATATTGTACCTGCTTAACCTGACATAACAACCATATTTGAAACCCACCAGCTCAATCAGAGTACTTTGCTTTACAAGATAGCATGTTCCTTATCAAGTAAGTCAAGGAAAAATAGCTAGAGCGCTCGCTCAATGCTGCTGTTGCTTCTTTAGAAACAAACAGGGGCTTTGAATATACCTTTATTTTCAGTCGTTTTGAAGAGTAATGTAGACTCTCTCAGTCTGCCAATTCCTTCTAAAAGGATAATGCTTGATTTTCTTGTATGGTAAATAAGTGCACAACATAAACTCCATAACATAGCCAGTTGGTTTAACGCCAAGGGATAAAGGGAAACTTAGTTAACTGTGGATTTACTCAAGAGCGCTTTGAGCATCATGCTGGAGTGGAAAGAGTTTAGTGAAGTATATGATGTCATAGGAGTTGGAGTTGATGGAGTCGTCTTCGGAGTAGAAAACCTCAGGGAAAAAAGGAAATCTGCTCTCAAACTCTCACTGTGCACTAACAAAGCAGAAGCCATCAGAGAAGCAGGCATCAGAAGGATCTGTTAGACTCCTTACATTGTAAAATTCTATGGGTGCAGGTTCTTCAAAGATGCTAAAGGCAATGAGTTTGTAGTCTATGAACTGGAGAGATGTAAGTATTCATTTATCCAGTACCTGGAATTGCAAAGAATCTATGGAGAATATTCAGATGAATAAAAGAATCTTATGACCCTTTAAATCATTGATTCAGTTAGCTTCCTTCACGAGAATCGAATACTTCACAGAAACATCAAGCTAGACAGTTTTCTAATCACAGAAAACGGATCAGGATAAGCAGTTGTTAAGTTAGGCAACTTCAGCCATGCTGTTCAATTACAAGATAACTTCGAAGAATTGTCAACTTTAGATAATCAACTATTTAAACGGGAATATAAATCACCTGTGAATTGTATTTTGCAGAGGCATAACAGGGAATCTCCCTTGTATTTTGCACCGGAGAAATGGGAGAATCCAGATCTTTCTACATACTTGACTGATACCTTCTCAGTCGGCCTATGCATCTTTCTCCTTGACAACTACCTTGTCTGTTCAGAGGAATAACTTGCTCAAAAGTTGCTGTCAGTTCCTCTAAGATCTACCAAGATCTGCTTGGATATGAACCCTCAGATTAGCACAAAAGCAGGTTTTAAAAGAATTGCTAAACAGCTCCTTACGTTTTAGCAACAACAAAGAAAATCTCTTAGGAATTTGACTGAGAAACTCACTGCATCTAATAAGGAAAACAAGGGGAATTATTGGGATTTAGATGATAATAATTTTCGATAGCAAATAATGTTAAAAATAGAAGATCGCAAGGAATTAGAGGATTTTAAATAAGCCCCCATGAGATTTGCTAGTCTTTACAGTGTTCATCTAAATCTCAATAAAATAAGGATTGGGGATACTGAGACAAAATCTCTTTTTAATTTAATCAGTAATCTCCTCAATCTGTCAAAAATCTCACTTAATTTTACAAGATGTTCAATTTTATCTTTTGAAGCAAAATCTCTCTTGTCTCCTTTTGCTAGGCTAGTCAATTTATCAAGTGTCTCCCTCAATCTCTATGAAAATTAAATTGGAGACATAGGAGCGTAATCACTGTTATCTCCCTTAGCGAATCTTCTTAATCTCTCAAGCTTAACTCTAAATCTAGATAACAACTAAATTGGAGACATAGGAGCGTAGTCTCTGTTATCTCCCTTAGCAAATCTCCTTAATCTCTCAAGCTTAACTCTAAATCTAGATAACAACTAAATTGGAGACATAGGAGCGTAGTCTCTGTTATCTCCCTTAGAGAATCTCCTCAGTCTCTCTAGCCTAGCCCTAAATCTAGATAATAACTAAATTGGAGGCAAAGGAGCGTAATCTCTGTTTTATCCCTTAGTAAATCTCCTTAATTTGTCAAGTTTAACCTTAAATCTTAAAAGCAACAGATTTGGAGACATAAGAGCTTAATCTCTGTTATCTCCTTTAGCGAATCTCCTTAATCTCTCAATCCTAACTATAAATCTAGAAAATAACTAAATTGAACACATAGGAGCTCAATCTTTATTATCTCCTTTAGAGAATCTTCTTAATCTCTCGAACTTAACCTTAAATCTTAGTAGCAACCGAATCGGAGACATAGGAGCGTAATCACTGTTATCTCCTTTAGAGAAACTCTTTAATCTCTCAAACCTATCTCTAAATCTTAATAGCAATCGAATTGGACACATAGGAATGTAATCTCTGTTATCTCCTTTATATAAACTCCTTAATCTCTCAAGCCTAATCCTAAATCTATAACTCAACTCAAGTGGACACATAGGAGCGTAGTCTCTGTTATATACCTTAGCAAATCTCCTTAATCTCTCAAGCTTAACCATAAATCTATATGACAATTAAATTGGAAACATAGGAGCGTAATTTCTCTTATCTCCCTTAGCGAGTATCCTTAATCTCTCAAGCTTAACCCTAAATCTAGATAACAACTAAATTGGAGGCATAGGAGCGTAATTTCTGTTATCTCCCTTAGCGAATCTCTTTAATCTATCAAGCCTAGCTCTAAATCTAGATAACAACTAAATTGGAGACATAGGAGCATAATCTCTCTTATCTCCCTTAGCTAATATCCTTAATCTCTCAACCCTAACCCTAAATCTAAATAACAACTAAATTGGAGGCATAGGAGCGTAGTCTCTGTTCTCGCCCTTAACTAAACTCCTTAATTTCTCAAGCTTAACACTAAATCTAGAAAATAACTAAATTGGGCATATAGGAGCGCAATCTCTGTTATCTCCTTTAGCGAATCTTCTTAATCTCTCAAACCTAACCTTAAATCTTTATTGTAACAAAATTAGAGACATAGGAACCCAATCTTTGTTATCTCCTTTAGCAAATCTCCTTAATCTCTCAAACCTAACCTTAAATCTTAATAACAATTTAATTGGAGAAATGGGAGCGTAAGCATTGTTATCTCCCTTAACGAAACTCTTTAATCTCTCAAACCTAACCCTGTTTCTATACAACGACTAAATAGGAGACATAGGATCATAATCTCTTTTATCTCCCTTAACGAATCTCCTCAACCTCTCAACGCTCTTCTTCGATTTAAGATACAATAAAATTTGCGATACTGGAGCCTATTCTCTTTTCTATCCTCTCTCCAACTTGACCAGTCTTTCAAGTTTAGACCTGTAACTTAGCAACAACTTAAAAACTAAACAAATAGAACACTTGTTCAAGCATTATTTTAACAACGTTAAATTACTCTTATTGTGTGATTGAAAAAATATTTATTGCATATTTTTCTGTTATTTAAACATGGCTAACTAGCATCTCAAAGGGCAAGGATATGTCAGTAGAACCATTATCTTCTATTTCTGATAGGATTATTTTTAGTGAATTATTTGGAAGAAAGAAAAGAGTATTCAGTTTTTTTATTTATTTTTTAAGACTATTTCCATTTTTATGAAAAAAATTGTTTCATTGATTTTTTTCTTTTTTCTCTCCATTTTTTAATTCATGAGAGATATGGTAGAATATTTTTGAGCCAGAAGTTTAAAAAAATGTTAATAATATTTATCTTTCATAAATCTTTTGAGTATTCACAATCACTTGCCTATAATCCCAAAATAAGAATTCCTTGACATTAATTTTAAAACCACGTTTAAATAATCGGCTTTACTTTTAAGCCACTTTTGATTTTGAGAAAGATTAATATTATTAATATGCCTTTTTGTATTGTGTTGTTGCTTATTTGTATTAAAAAAGCTATTTTATGAATCTTGCAGAAAACTTAACAAATAATGAGATTAATTCTTAGTGAAAATGATTACTATCATGAAAATACAAATCTTATGGGAAAACATGACAAAAAAGTTTATTAAATCTATGTTTCCATTCATTTATACATATTAAACACCTTGAATTCTCTTATGTTCATTTGATTGTAGTTCCTTAGAAAACAATAGCTTTGACTTATTACGAATCTAGTGTCTCATGCTTGATGAGTTCAGTAGCTAAGTTACTCAATTGCTTTTCGTTTTCCTTTAGTAACTTCTTCACTCGGTCATATGATTCCTAAAGACACAAACGGAGAGATATCAAGAAAACAATTCTTTTCATTAATTTGGATATTTATTTTCAATCTAGAAGTAATCATTTCCCATATTATCAGTTGTATAGTTTACCTTGAGGAGCCTTTGTACTTCTCGATCAAGCATGTAGTTGTATTTATCACTAGTCTTCACATTACTATCCTACTGAGAAATGAGTGTCATATTTTCGTTCATTCCAAGTTCTTTCACATAAGCATAAGCCATTTCTGTTGCTTTTTGTAGATCATTGCTGCAGCCTGTTTGAAAGTAACAAAAAGCCAATAAGTTATTTTTCCCAATAGAATTATCGGTTGCTAGTTGTAAGCTCCGTGAGTATCCCTTTAGTCATATCTAGCAGACAACATTTCCTATGAAATCTTTCTCTCCTTTTTTACCTGTAGTGATCTCTGAATTTCCATAATATATTTCTTCAGCAACTCTTCCTCCCATTGCTACATCAATACTTGCGATCATTCCTCGTTTCGTGTAGTTCAGCTGATCAGTCTCAGGCACGAATGAAGTCTAATAAGAAGCAAACAAGCCAATGAATCCATCAATAAATACCATTAAAAAGAGTTGGAGGTTTGTGTTATTGTTCTATTATTTTCTTATTCTTTCTCTTTTTTCATACAAATCCAAGTGCTCCTCCTCGTGGTAGAATTGTGACTTTGTGTAAAGGAGTTGATTCTTTTGTGAGTAACGCAGTTATTGTATGTCCTCCTTCGTGATATGCCGTTTTCAATTTATCTGCGTCTGTGATGAACATATTTGTCCTTCCAACACCCATTGAAATACGATCTAAAGCGAAATCAAAGTCCTTCTTGGAAGCAATTACTTTCTCTAAATGAATTAACAAAGGAAAATCATAAATATCATTTAGTGAATAGAAGGAGCTCTCTGTGATAATTCCCTTACAATGCTTAATCGCATTGAGAATCGCAACATTCACCATGTTTTAAATATCAGCTCCAGTGAACCCAGAAGTTTGCTTTGCTAGCTCTTTGCTTTGGACATCATCAGCTTTTTGGATGTTCTTTAAGTAGTATGTGAAAAGCTGCAAAATTGCATTGACAACAAATAATTAATAAGCAGCCAAACTATCTATCCCTTCAGTTATTGCTTACTTCTTCCCTTCCTCTGATATCTGGATAAGGAACATTGATAGTCTTATCAAATCTCCCTGGTCTTCTGATCGCATGATCAATGGATTTTTCAAAATTCGTTGCTCCAATGACAATAACATTATCTCGTTCTTTGAATCCATCCATCTCAGCCAAGATTTAATTCACAGTGTCTCTGCTATGATTTTGATCCGTTGCGCTTCTTTTTCCACACACTGAATCGATTTCATCAATGAAAATTATTGATGGAGCTGTTTATCTTGCTTTTTTAAACAATTCTCGAACACGAGAAGCACCAACTCCTACGAACATCTCATCAAACTCAGAACCTGATTTATAATAAAACGAGCAGCCAGCTTCCCCTGCTAAGGCTCTAGCTAATAGTGTCTTTCCTGTTCCAGGTGGTCCAACGAGCAATATTCCCTTGGGGAGCTTAGCACCAGCATCTTGGTATTTTTAAGGGTTTCTAAGATAATCGACTAGTTCTGTGAGTTCCTCTTTGAATTCATCGATGCCGAGTACATCTGAGAATCGAGTTGGAATGTTCTTTTCTTCTTGGATATCAGAACTTCTGTCGAACATTTTAGATATTAAACCACTGGATTTCTTAGGGGGAGAAGGTTTTTTGTCTTATTGTGGTGGATTTAACCCTGGAGGAGTCTATTGGGATGATCCATCTTTATTGGTTTATTACCCTTCAAAGGGTGTTTTGGATTCTAAGGGAAGAAAGAAATAGGAAAAAGAGTTTAAAAAAGGAAGAGAAAGGGTGTTTACAAAATTGTTTTTATTTATCTTTTACTCTCATCTTCATTTTCATTAATCAGCCCTAGTGCTTTCTTGAAGCTATGCAGAAAGTCATCTGCTTTATCGAAATCTTCATCAGAAGGGAAGACTTTATCAAAGAGGTAGCTCATAAGAACGAACCCTACGACTCCTGCTACACTTAAAAACACGATTCCCTTGACACTGGAGAACCAAAACTAGCCCCATCTTTTAAAACAAGGAAAATAAGAAAATTACTTAAGAAAATAAGTTCTTCTTTGTAATAATTCTCTCTCTTGATAGTTGGTGCTATTCCTTGATGAATTACTCGAATTTCTTCTTATTTAAGAAGATTTATTAGTTTTATAGTGCAAGTGCTCCTACATGAAGCTCAGCGTATTAGGCTTACTCAAAGATCTTCTAGACGTTCTCATTATCTTTATCCCATCTTTAACATAAAGGCTCTGTAATAAAGGTTCAAAACAACAGTTAATTCCTTTGAGAAATGCATAGAAGGGATGTAAAGGTGATTATTGTGATTTACTGGAGTATTCTTCATAGAGTTCAAGGACTTTGTGAAACAATCCCATTCTGTTCAGCTCCTGTTTTTTGGATAAAAGAATTAGAAAGTGACATTAATGAACTCCAATCACAATGATATTGCGTTTATAAGTCTTTGTGGATTGATTTCTTTACTCTGAAATATTAGTAATGCGCTTTAGGATCGAAGGTGCTATCGTAGAATTCTTTTTAAAGAAACTGCAAATTACATTATTGCTGGTATTCCATAGCTTTGGTTGGATTGATGCGCTAAAGTAACTCAAAATGATTGCTGTCAAACACAGGAGCCTTCAAATCGACTTTATGGTATCCATATGAGTTGACATCCTCGAAAAATGGAAAACGCTTCCCCCAAAAGAAGTTAAAGCATCGCCCTTTGGTGTTAATCAGAGAAACACAAAGAAATGCAATTAACAACACTGATTTCAAATCTGAATAATTGCAATGATGATTCTTTTTGCTATGATACTTGGAATCTATGATGAGAGAGCTTTAGAATGAGTTATTCCTAAACGATAACTAAGGCTGCTACACATGCGCATCATGATTCCACTCCTTCTTATGCTTTGTTCTTTTGATCTTCAATTCCTTTATTTTTTGTTGAATATTTAGATTTTTTCTTCTTTGAAATGCGTTCTGAGGGATAGTATTATGAAAAGAAATAATTCCGAAATCACAGGAAATTTCTTTTGGTTTTGGCAATTAAACATATTTTGTATGTGATTGATTACCTTTTAAGTTTTTCTCGAAAACTCTTTGTGCATTAACTGATCGATGAAGATATCTGGCAATCACTACTATTAATGATTAATGAATTAATCAAGACTAGTTTTCAGCATTTTTAGTTTTATTTGAAGATTATGAATACAATTAAAATAGGGAAATATATTTATTTTTTTGATGCCTTATTTGAATGAAAATTATTGGTTTTTCATATCTGCTCCTTGTATTCTGTAACATAAGTTATTGGGAGTGGCAATATCTCATGTGTTTCAGATACAAATATAGACTAATATATAAGAAAAGGTTTATGATAATGATCAAAAAGAAAATATAATATTCTTTCTGATTTAGATGATCGTTTATTTGAAATAATTACCTCATTTGAATGTAAATAAGTTATTTTATATTAATCAAAATTTGTGTTTATGTTGTAGATCATCTAGGAGAACAGCAGAAAAAAATAGTCAACAAATTAATGATTAATAATACTGAATATTCTAGAAAAATAAGGGATAATTCTTTTTCTATTTCATTAGGAAGAACATCAAATAATAAAGGATTTGGACAGGCAGAGCCTCAAGGTGGGATAATCCACCAAAAATAAAGAAAAACATTGTTTTAATTATTTGTAAAATATTCAATTAGCTTAGAGATATTACTAAAAAAAGAACTTATATTATTTAGAAATGGGCTTTTGGACAGATAAAGACAAGAAAGAAGAGCAATAAGGTTAAGCAGGCGCCTTTGACAGCAATACGTTCTCCTCTGGGTTTGATAGTTTCAGAGAATGCCGCAAGGATCCATCTAGTGATGCTTATCTCTTGTGTAAGGATATCAAGTAAAGTCTTGGGAAAGATGGAAAATGGTCTAGAGAAGAAGGAAATGAACAGAGAGTTTCAATGGATGAGATATACTCTAACTAATTTGGTTCATTCAATCCTGGGAATATGTTCTCAAATATGTTCGAAGGACTAAGAGGATTCATCTAGCCTGAATAATTAGACAAGGATATTTCATCGATGTTTTCGTAGTTTAAAACATCATTCTTTAACCCTGAGCAATAAGGAAACTAAGAGAGACATTAGCGTGATAGTGATAATAGCAATCCCTCTAATGTGCGTTCATCGTTTTCTTCATTCTCAAGTTCATCTTCTCGCAAGTGTAAAACTGATGAAAAAGACAATAATTTCTTAATTTGCACGACTACAACGACTAAGCGAACACCTGATGGATAAGAGACAACAGATGTGAAAGAGTAAAGGTTACCAGCCTAAGGAAATAATGGATAATCCTCATCGCCATCTGTTTTTAGTGGGGAAGTATTTCCTGGTTCTTTATTCAGTGGTGTTCCATTTGGATTACCATTTTAGCAAGGTTTCCAGTCAGGTTAATTCAACAATAATTAGTCTAATAAAACTCCTAATTCAACTAATAATAATACTAATCTTAATTCTTAATAAAGCCACGATAATTCCGGTGATTATAAGTTCCCTGAGTTCTAGCGAAAGGAAAAAAGAGGCTCCACTGAGATACATGATCTATGATAAATAAATCTAATCTGTGTGTGTGATGATTATCTTGTATGTTTTGGTATTATAAAATAATATTAACTTTATTAAAAAATGGATGATTTTGTTAATAATATAGATAATAAAAATACTATTAAACAAGCGTATGCTTTTGATAAGAGATAACTAATGTAAAAGTAATAATATGAAGAAGTAGTGTAAAGGAGGAAGGAAAAGAAAAAGAAAGAAAGATAAAGGATAACTTAGCATCTCTGAGAGGATGTAGGAAGATTCTGGAATAGCTTCAGGTTCTACTTCATTTTTAGGAAGGATGATTTTGGTGAGTTGTTGTTTTTCACTGCTAATTCTATGGAAAAGGAGGTAATACAAATACTATTTAGTTTTGATTATTGTTATTCGTTCCAAGAGTCTACTATTTGATCTGCTCCATTCTTAATAGTTACTCGAAGTGCTATTGTTATGACATCATCTGTTGTTGTTACTACTAAAACTACATCTATTACTAAAAGCTATTGAAAGCTGAGATTTATTATTGTTAATGTTGAAAATATTATAATAATTAAGATTATTGTTAGGCTTATTGAAGCTATTGGAATTGTAGGGGGGTTAATAATGCAGGGTTTAATCCTAGTATGGCTTGAATTGGCAGGGATGACACATCTGGTGCTGGGAGAAATTACTATTGTGCTGAAGAAAGAGCAAGGGAAAATTAACCTAATTGCTATTGACTTTCACTCGGCTGAGTTGAAGAACCATGGCGGAGAATAAATGAAGGAGAGTTCATTTGAAGAGAAGTCGCTGTTGAAGTTAATCCAGAAGAAGAAGAACCAATCGGTTGAGGATGCTAAAGCTGAAAATCTAATTGCTGTTGTGGATTTTGTTGATGTGCCGGCTAAGATGGAAGATGATTGAAACCTATCTGAGGGAAAGTGTTTCCTATTATTGTCTTAGTCGAAGTTAACTGCCTTTGTTAGTCCGTTTCGTCGATGGAGTATTTTGGTGGTAGCTTATTCGTTTAGCTGTGATTCATGAAAGTGTGCAGATTCTCTATGGATGTAGCCGTCTTCGGGGTTTAGACTATCTACGAGATCAATTAAAGTTACTCGCTATCGATATTTGGTTAGTCTTTTTTGCTGATTTGATTTCTCTGGGGACAAATGCTATGTTTATCTTTTTTCGAAATCTTCTTCGTTTTGAGTGGATTAGCATGATTGTGATTATCTTTGTTAATTTCAGCCCCGATGTTATGCTACTGCATAGCGAGATGTGAGTTTGGCTTTCTTTTACGATGTATTGGGTCTTCTGGGAAGATAGAATTCCAGATATCAAATATTGAATGTAAATTTGATGTGTCAAATGAATGGGCCAATACAAACAATGCAAATGCTTTTTTCCATGCTTAGGAGACGTATTCCTAGGATTTTTCTCCGTGGGTATTGACTTATTAAGCGACAGAGAGAAGTAGCTGTCTATATTGCTGTACTAATCCGAGATGAAGGTGTTTTTCGAGATATATATTCATCATTGCCATGTATTTCGTCCCAGAGAATCCTTGAGTGACTGCTTATGAAGATAAATACCTTCTAACTTCACGATTTGATTGTTTTTCAAGACGCTCTCGAAGATACACAGATCCATAGTCTTCCAGGAAATAATTCATGATTGCATTTTGAAAGTGTTTATTCACGTAATATCTGTTCTAAATGCGATTATCTAGGATATCTAAGATAGCTGCTTTGATATTCGTGACATTTTCATCTCCAACTAGCTGTTTTAGATCATTCAGGACTGCCATGTTGATAAGGATTAGACAGGATAGAAATATGTCTTTTAGAAGCAATGTTGGTTTCTTGTTTTTAAGTATTTGGATTAAGAGGGATTTTCAGAAATCTCAAAGTTTATAGAGAGTTATAATCTAAAGTAACAACAAATGAGGAGTATTCTTGTGGAGCAGTTGGTAGAAAGTTCTATTTTTAGTTTGTTTATTTCTCTTGGCTGCTTATGGATGGAAATACTCTTCTGGCTAAACTTTAGAATTGAAATCTTTTATGTTATGGACTGGGTGGCTCCCTCCAGGTAAAATTAAACTGGATTCCTATGCAATCTTGGGAGATTTATATTTTCCCTTGATTTTTCGTTCTCGAACCGGCTGGCTTGCTTGCTCATACAAATATTCGTTACTTCTTTCCCCCCTGAATCATTACAGCACAATTTTTAAACTAAAGCCTTCTTATTCTTATTATTGTACCCTCCCCCCTCAATTTCAGCACAGGACATTGTATTTCTAGGTCAGTTACAGGTATTACTCTTGACAGTAGTTGTTAGTTATTCATTTTTGATTCTGCATTCTAGCTCCTTTTCTATGCTAATCCAGGGGTATGTTACTTGAAGGAGTGCGTTATGATATGCGGCTAGATTCTTGGCAATGAAAGAATTTGAAAAAAATAAACAGAGACAGATAGTTACTTTAACTTCAAGTGATTCTCTCGCATTAATTTGTTTCCCAATTAATAATATCCTATTAATTGCATCACATTTTAGTTTCTATTCTCAATTGAAAGGTTAATTATCATTTTATAACTAGGCTTATCTATTCTTTGACTTGTCACTGGAAGATCATCGATAAAAGACATAATCGCTTCTGTTCTTGTGTTTATTTCTGATTTTGCCTTGAAATCTAAATAATCTTATGCTCGATGCATTGAAAATATCATTGATGATTCTGGGAACCATGAATTTACAGATTTTTAATTACTTTTAGGCATATTTATATTCTTGTCAAGAATTCAAATAATCTCCCTCTTATTTTTGATTCTTTTGGGGTGGTAGAAAGCCAATTTTTGGCATCTTATTTCTCTCCTGTTCTAGGAAATCTTGTATTTCTCTGCTGTCACAGATTTCCTTGAATGTATGATAAATCCTAATTTTGTTGTTTCTCTTATTTGGCTAGATTTTCAAATATTTGAAGAATTGTATTTTTCATCACGGCTATTTAATATCTTGCACTGACTGACATTTTATCCTTCTTGGTTGACATCCATTCATTAGTTCTCTGAACTACAATAGAATAACAGCCGTCGAGATACATTTCATTAAATTCCTCAACTACTAAAATACTCCTGATTCCTATTTTAAAAAGTAAAAATTTTCATAGAACCTGCTAAATCAATCCAATTGCACTTATTAAGCATGTTTAACGAGAAAAATATTTAAAAATAAGCATTTCTAATCGATAGTCTTGGATTTCTTGTCTTAAAATGTCAGAGCACTTGAACGAGGACAACAAAAGAGAAAATTATTAAAATCGCCTAGTTCCCCACATTGTCCCATTAGAGAAGCAAAGTGGGGAGTAATTTCAATGACTATTAAGCTACCTTCTCTGCTTGGATCGAAAAATCTTAATGAGCGAATTTTGAGTATGGCAGGAGAAAAAAAAGAGGGAGTAAGCATATTAATCTGGAAGGTTTCTTCTTGTTCCCAGGTCAAATCTCAGATTTTTTCACAAAATTAAAGGATTCCTCACGTCGAAGCAAACCAAATAGCCAGCATATGCTGTTGAATGTTTTCCTAGAAAATGATTATTTTCCAAGAAATTATTCTACGTTATTTTAAGCAGATCCATGTTGTTACAACGGATAACAGTGATTTTGGAGACATAAGAGTATTACGGAGGCATCTGTTTCGAAAACGAATGAGAATACAGAGATTGAGAGGAAATGATAAGTGCTTTTTGATATTTAATCTCCAATTTTGTATGTTGCATTCAAGAAGATTAACAATTACATCATGTGAAATTTCGACCATGAAAATCACCCAGCTTATTAATTTAGCTTCTCCTTCTCTGCTGCGAAATGTTAGTCCAGATTTTGTTCTTTTATCCCAAATAAAACAGAAAAAGAGCTTACTTTATCCCTCCCCACTCTAAATTGATGTAGATGTACTTTCAAGCCAACCTATAGTTTTGGTTCCATCAAAGCTCGTGCGCTTCTAACTGTTAATCGAAAAAAATCAATTAGAAAACATTGACGATAATGAAAGTATTGCCATTTTCAATTGAAAATGAAAAGACAAGGGAATCTTGGAAGATCGATCTTACAAGCCAAATCTCTAACTTTTGGCTTGTGTTTCTTTAATTTCAAACAAAACAAGGACTGTGATTTATTACGTTTCACAATAATAAAAGAATAATAAATCTTTGAATGTAGGCAAAATTCAATTGTATTAGGATAATGCTTTTAGCGAAAAAAGAAAGTCTGGTTACTTCACTTAGAATCCAAAAATATGCTTAAAATTAGTTTTTTCCTTGAAATAATATTATGTTTTATTTGAGAATATGAATAGAATCCGACAATGATTCGAAAAACACACAATAAAAAATGTGTTTGTGAATGTATAAACTCATCGAATCTATTGGGATAGATTTTCAATCTCTGTTCCTGGGGAAGAGCTTGTATGCTTTGAGATTGTTGATGACTAAGTCTCTAAGTTTCAGACAATGCGATCCCCATAAAAACTCACTCCAGTCGATGTCTTTGAAGATCAACGTTGCATATTAAGCACTCAGAGGTAATGTTAGTTTGCTCATAGCTAGATTATCCAACCAATATGGTTCGTTGACTTTAGCGATCTTATAAGCATCATATTCATTTACGATGATCATATCAGCTTCGGAGACTTTGCTGATTTCGTATCTGTCATTGTCTGTTTCTAAATAGAGCACTTCCTTTTTGAGTCGCTAGCTCATCCAATCCTTGGAGTCCTCGCTTTTGTCACAAAAATTCACTATACTGTATTTGTAAGCAGGTTCGTTGCTCAAATCGAAGATGATACTTGCTTCGGGAATGCCCACGATATTTCGAGGATTCACCCAGTTATTACGTTTCAACTAAATAAACAAAAAAAAGAATTAGGAAATAGAATTTATTTTTCTAAAAAGTTTTACTTTCTTTCTTGGTTAACTCATGAGTGCAGCATTTCTGAGCAGTTCATCAGTCGTTCCTAGGGTCTAAATAAACCCAATAGACTCTGGCTTTATTGTCAGCCCAGCGTAGGATTTATTTGGTCTTGAGATAATACCATTTTTTTCTACAGATGTATATGTCTTCCTAGTTTTACTGACTTTGAGCATAGCTTTAATCCCAGCATAGTTCGAATCAGATTTGAGTTATGGCATATCAAATCTAATCAATCCATGGTGGACCAACATGCAGATAAGGTCAGAGTCACTAGTGTAGTTGTCACTTCCCCATACACTGCGACTTTAAATCTCTCGATTGAATCTAGTAATGTATTCCTTTGAAGCCCTAACTTCGATCGATTGATTGAGTAGATCAGTCAAATCAGGGAGCTTCACACCTAAAAGAATAAAAAAGGAATTAATAAGAAATCAAGGTAGGTTGTCAAATTGACTTGATTTTGTAATTGCAATTCAAATATTAACCTTCTCTGTAGAGGAAGAATTTATTTGGAGATTATTGCTTCTTCGTCGCTGCCAATGTCTTGCTGGTTTGAGTCTTCTCTTCTTCCTCTTCTTCGTTGTGCTCGTTATCGTTATCGTTGTTATCATCGTTGTCAGCTTCGTGCGTGTCGTTAAGATCCATTTCAGTATCTTCTTGGTTGTTCGTGGTATTATTGTCTTTCTGATTATTTTATTTCCTCTTTTATCCTGGTCTAACTCCACCTCTATTGTTGCCCGATCTACCATTATTCCCTGGTTTTGCTTTTCTAGCTCCACCAGCAGTTTTCTTTTTAGGACCTTCTTTGTCTTTAGCTCTCTCTTCCTCATCATTGTCACTCAATATAGCTCTGTTGTCATCAGAATCATCTTCTTCAGCTTATTATTACTGCTGCTACTGCGATCTACTTGACTGTTCACCTATTGTCCCCAACAAAATCTCTCTTTTTCCAAACCACAACAATATTATCTCTTTTTCTATTTTACGTTTTTTATCTCCCTCATTAGTTTATCTTCCTGCCTTATTGTTGAGTGTCTCTGTTTAATCTTTTTCATTCTTTTTCTTGGCTTCTTTCTACTCTTCAACATCCTATTTCTATCAGCAAATAACCCAAATTATTTCTCCCATATATTCCCTTGAAAAATTTCAATCTTAAACCTAATTCTGCTGCTTGTTATTGTTGTTATCTCTGGGTTCTTCATCGTTTAAGAACGACAAGTTACTTGAGACGCTCTCATCGAACTCAAAATCTTCCTCTTCTTTGGGCTTGCTCATGTGTAATAGATCCAAACTTTCCAGATGATTAACCAAAAAAAACTAATATGTTTTCTTTGTTGCGTTGTTTTTGATTTGTTATGTTTTTCAAATAGTTTTTAATTTATCACAACTAATATTTATGAATCCAAGGAATGAGCAATGGACTACTTTATTTATTACACTCCTTTCCCCACAAACCTCGTAATTTGAAGTTCTATTCATTTTTACTTAAAGAGCGCAATTTGAAAGACCATATTGAAGATAAAACTGCATGAATGTTGTTATAAATAAAAGATGCTAAAATGCTTTCTTGCTAGGTGAAATTTGTGAATTGAAAAATGGAAAAGAGAAAAAGGATGTGATATTTTGTAGGGCTGTTTGAGTGCATTTAGTTCACAAGGGCTTAAGGAGGATTGCAATCATATCGTCAAAGCTATTATCGTAGGCACCTTCGAAATACTCGTATTTATCCATGATTAGCTTGTAATACAACCTAAGATCAAATACAAATAAACTTATCAACAAAGTATATGAAGAAAAACAGGTATTAAAGTACATGAATTCTTTAGTATTTTGGGTGTCTGAGACGACGATAGAGAAGCTGTTCATGAAAATTTGCTTTTTGAGACTGCTTAGCAAAAACATAAAACCAATAAAGATTCAGAATTCAGGAAATAAACGATGAAAATCTTCTTACTGTTGGATGTTTAAGAGCAGAAGCTTGATTTGAGCTACATTTGGATTCATGCTTTTAAAGAACTACTCCTTCAAAGAAGCATGCATAAACATAAACAATGAGTTATTTTCGATTTTTTTAGGTAGCAAAAAGAGATATTGATATCTCTGGTTGTTTTAACATGAATGATTGAATTATGAATATTTGGAAATACTTGAGTGATTGAAGCGATGCTATTTAAGTCATCAGTTTCGAAAACAGACATTAAGATCTCACTTGTCACGTTCCTTAAGGGAAAGAAAGAAGTTAATGTTCTTGGGGAGTTAAACTTTCAAGACAATTATGTTATTGTATTTACTATGAGTTAATGAATAGAATGCTCTCTTAGCCGAAATCTACCAGCATGATTGATTTGTTGTGGATGCTGATGTACGAGGGGTGGATTAAGCTAGGAAAGCTAAACTAATTGGATTTATTGTTATGCTAAGGGTGATTTTGAGAGTTTTCAGGAGATTTTGAATGATTCTGGAGAAGCTCTTCGACATCGAATATCAATGGAGTGCACATACTCTCAAATTCATCATTACCCATCCCAAGTAACTCAATCAACGGCCCCATCAAGGAATGGCTGGATTGAGACCCAGTTTGTTAATCTTGTATTGCAAAGAAGAACAGACAATCAAGCAATTTTAATATTTGTAATGTGCTTCTAGCTTTAGTACGTACGTCATCCCTCCCCTTGGATACATCTTAAAATATATTTATTACATGCAATTAGTGACTTTTGCTTGAGGTAACCAAGGACAGTCATGATTGTACTCTCTGCTGTCTCCGTTAAGCTACTCTGTTTTGTAAGATATTTTCGTAAAGGAATTTCATATGAATTTATTAGCTAAGGTGTGTTACTCTATTATTCTAGAGCATCTTCTGTACGAATTTCTTGAGCATGTTAATAAGTGCCGACTCAGCTTCTCGTTCTGATACTTTTTAACTCAGGATCTACATTCAAGGTGAATACATTTAGCCCCCTAAATAAAAAAGATTAATAGCCTTACCAATTCTAGTTACTTCTTAGCGATATGCATGGCGAGAACTTTAGGATTAATGCCTTTGTAAATGTCAGCATAGTTGCTTGAGAGTGGAAGTATGTAGTTGTGCACACGCATGATTCGTTCTTAGTTCTCGTTTGTGAACATCACGCAGCTCTGTGGAAAAACGAAGAATTTCAACATAAATCACATAATGGAAAATCAATAACTGCTATTCTCTTATGATCACTAATTTCTATGTTACCTGCAAGCAAAAGTAATTGATTTCATTCTTGACCAGCTCATTCTGTACTTCCACCAGCAAATTTGCTTAACTGTAGTGCAAGACAAGTCAATTAAGAACAAAGCAAAAATACTTCAATCACATCCATCCCTTTCACATGTATTATTACCTTGTTGCATTCAAATTGAATAGATTGAATGTGTTACTTCTGAGCTAGATGTTTCCAGTGACATTCGCAATGCTCCATCCTTTTGTGCATCTGAATCTTACCACAGAGTTCCATGCAAAAGCTGCGCTCATGACTTTTGTCATGTAGCTTGTGTAGTACCCCGAGTGAATGTGATTATCTTGAACTTAAAGCATAACACCGTTAGTTTATTTGACTCCATCTCTAAGGACTGTGGATAATTTACTAGGCAGCCCAGGAAAATCAACGTAACAGATAGAGATACTTATGAATGTATCTTTGAGCTTGCTGGAGATCGAATATCCAGTGTAGTCAATACCATTTGCAGGTTGGAGAATGGTGTCTCTCCCGTGGAAGACAAATAGTCTTCCACCAGTGAATTTCAAGTTTTCCAAGGAAAAATCTAAGGCTTTCAGAAATATTGAAGTTGGAGGTGATGCAGTATTAGCAGTGTTGTGAGTGGGTTATTATTGCAATTCTTATTATTTCTTGCTATGACGATCTGTATACATCGTCTCGAGACTGTCTAAGAGTGATAGGATTGACTACTCACTCGCTGTGCTATTGAATGGCATCAAAATATCTCCAGGGAAAGGTATATCATATTCTAATAATGGCTGCTAAGAAGGTTCAATAGGCTGCGATGAATATTGCTGATTTTATTGTAAAAATGATATTTTCTCAGATAATTTCGAAAGCAATCCAGCTGAAGAGCCATTATTATTATTATTCTCCTTAGCTTTTTCTTCCAGTATTCTCAAAGTATCAAGTGATGGCTAGTCTAGCTATTCCTCTAAATCCTTGGATATAAACAGCTACCCCCTACCAGTTTTGCTGTTGATCTTGTACAGATGTAACTCATGGTCATACCCGATAATCCCAATTTAAGCATAATTACTCTAGCTATTCTTAAGATATTACAAACTCTCCGATGCTAGTGCATTTTTGATGGCTTCACAGCTAGATTTCAAGATACCACTCGCTGTTGAACTCTCACTGACATCTAACATAAACCAAAATACTTAATATTCATCTCTTCTCGCTCTGTACTTATCAGGCAATATCACATCATATGACCCATATTGCAGTTCTAATCGCATCCCACGCACGTTTGGTACGGCTTCTTTGTAAACTCTTGGGAATGCCATAACATTGAAACACATATTGCATTTCCATTTGGAGAGACTCACGATGATCTCACAGAAGGGATTCACAATGGTACCGCATGATGTGCAACGAGAGATGTCTTCTTCATTCAAAGTAGGAATGATGTGATCCTTTTTCTTCTTGAAGCCTACAATTACTCCTTTGTGATAGGAATCCTTGGAATCCTGAGAAAGAAAGAATACCATTAGAGATAGTTAAAGAGAAAAAGTTTAAGATCAAAGAGAAATTGCGTGGCAGTCTATCTGTTTACTTGACTGGGGAATCCGAAGGGATGGATAGAGAATCCAAGAGGCACCCCACTTTCAAGGAATACTTTCCGAGTAGATGGGAATGTTGTAGTTGTTGGTTCCATAATTGATTTGGAACTATTGTATTCCCGAGAATCCTTTTGCTGGGGGGTTGTTGCTGTTGTTGGTTTTTTCTGCTGTTATTGCTATGGTTATTGCTAATGCTTTTGCTGTTGCTGTTGTGAAGCTGAATAACTGTTTTATTGCTAGGATTTTGTGACATATTGCTTTTGCTGTTGTTTGTATCTTTGGATAGGTTAATTCTGTGAATTAACCTAGTGCTGCTAATTCTCATATTAGCTATTCTAATATTATTATGTTCTCTGCATTTAAGTTTGCTTAGTATACTGCTTACTGTCCTTCTCGCTATTACTACTTTTGGAGTAGCCATTAAGTTATCTTGATTAATACTACTGTTGTTATTACCCATATTTAGCTGTTTTATCAGGAGAACTATCAATTTCTTCGTTACCTTCATCTACCTGTGATTCCTCATTGTCGTCAGAGTCTAATATATCCCCTAGTCTCTTGTGAGCTTGCTAATACCCTTGATTGTTCTAGTTCTCGTTGTTAGTATACTCATTGTCTTCTTCTTCCTCTTCTCTACCATCTAAATAAGGATCAATATCACTATTGAATTCACTTCCATCCATACTCCCTTCATCCTCATCATAATCTGCTTGTTTCTCATCAGGTTCACTGTATGCCTCTTATGTATCTCTCTTGAACCCATTTAGACTTGCTTATTCCTAGTGTCTATTCATTTTAAAACTGAATGAACTTTCCAAAAACAATCTCAAAAAGAAATAAGTTCAATTATCCTAATTACTCTTCTCTTAATCTTTTAAATCAGTCAAAACACTTTGATCAATTAATTGGCGAATCAATCAATATTCACTTCTCCTCTTCGTTTTGTCTACTTTTCCACAATCTCAATCCTTCTCCACAATCAAAAACACTCCCCCATCCCAACAATCACTAACCTTATATTCCCCCTTTTCTATCTCACATTCAAACACTGCTGCTTTGCATCGACACAAGTCAATGAAAGCAGCAGACTCTTTGGGGGGAGAGAGCGAATTATTGTCATAATTGACATATTTTTGTTAACAAATTAACAAACAAACAACATTGTGATTTCCTACAATAATTGAGTGATTCTCTCAGGATGTAGAGGGTGCGATATTTTTATTGAAGAGTGCATGATTGAGTTGCTTGAGTTTGATATTTTCAGCGATGAGCTCTTGGATTTAATCCTATGTGAGATTGCCTGCAGAAGATGCTGA
>Ga0302271_10001089_pt1 | contig 26582 bp, 14 predicted proteins | sample III_Bog_N1_1_FD_198767 | JGI IMG/M metagenome (GOLD analysis project Ga0302271, IMG submission 198767) | Peat permafrost microbial communities from Stordalen Mire near Abisko, Sweden - III_Bog_N1_1 | ecosystem: Environmental > Terrestrial > Soil > Wetlands > Peat | place: Sweden: Abisko... | reverse complement strand
GATATTTGGAAGATAGAACATCATAATTAAAATAAGCCCTCTTTTTTGCATTTTAAAAAAAGTAAGAGAGGAATTGGAAAAATCAAATAACTCAAAATCAGTCTGCCCAGTTTATTTAGATATTTGATTATTTCACCCTGATTAGATATCCTGGTCAGATAAGGGAACTACGAATAGAAAGAAAATATTTAATCCTATGGAATAAATACTATTTTTAAATCATAATAAAGTTATTAAATAAAATAAAGAAGAAAAATAAAAGTAAAAAAATGAAATTGGTCTCTTTGATTATTTTAATAATCTTGCTCTCAGCAGTAAGAGCTTCAACTGTTGATTGTAGCCTCTACAATGGTAATCAACAATAATGCTTAGATCAAAATAATTCTTGTGCTTGGATAACAGTAAATTAGTGTACTGATGCTTGTAGCAATCTTAATTCCTATGCAGCCTGCTCAGCTAAAGGAAATGCTTGCTAATCTTAAAATGCTTTGTGTACTCCAAAAATTAATTGCCCTTCCCTGTCTGATACTTAATGTGGAACTACTGGAAGTTGTACTTTGACTGGACCTGGAGAATGCATATTCTTAAACAATACCAATCCTTGCATTGTTGATGGAAATACACCATGCAATACGGACTAGTGCAAGGACACAGCTGAATGTAAGCTTGCTGGAGCAGTTGATTGCTCTGTAAATACGAATCAAAATGGATGCAATGTTCCTGGTTGTTCTTTTAATACTTAGACTACTTGCTCAGCAGTAACTCCTGGGATGACTTATTAGAAGATGATGACCTTCTGTTTCTCTCTCCTTGTTTTTGTTGTAGTGTTTTGATCTGTTGGTTTCAGTTAATAAATTAATTATGAACAAAGAAAATTTATGAAAAATAATAGATTTAGATTTTCATATTTATTTCACATTCAAAAACCAAGTTTATTTCTTTAACCCCAAAGAAGACATTTATGTGTTATTAATAAATTAGAATTGTTTATTACAACCCTCACTTACTTTTGGATATTCATCAAATACTTAATAATATATCTCATTAATAATTGTCTTATTTTGTTTCTGGGATGAACTTTTAATCTATTCATTTAAAAATCCAAATTAGATCATAAGTCTCTTTGGCAAAGAAGACTATTTCTAAAATCCTTTGAGAGAAAATATTCTCTCATCTCTATCGGTGGCAATACTCCCAAGGGGTCTTATGATTAAATCTGCATTGATATCAAAATGAAATGACCTAAAAATCCCAAATTTTCAATCAGCATCTGACATCCTCCGAATCAAAAAAAAACCTCAGTTTTATCTTCTGTCTTCACTCCACATCCGATTAATCCACTAGGAAAATATTTCTCAATGCAAATAGTTGTAATTAAATATGAAAATAATAAAATTTTGTTGAAGTATTTTTAATATTTCATTATGTGGAGATTATGAGAGTCAAACTATTGATTTTTTCCCCTTTAATAGTTAAGAGGAATAAAATTGTATTGCTATTTCAAAACTGTATTTATCAGAACATAATGGATTAGTTTTGATTGATAATTATTGTTTATTTTCATAAATAATTCATTCATTCCGCCAAATAATTGAATTAAAGAAACAAAGAATTAGGAAACATTCTCAATCTTAAAAATTATTTGAAATGACTTCTTTGGTTGAGTGCTCACTCAATAACATTTCTCGTGCTGTTGATAAGTGTAAATTCGCTCAAAAATACTGCAATGATGAAGAAATGGTTAAGTTCACATAGTTCTTCTACTGCGAGCTTCAAGAAAGCTATCCCATCCTTATCATACTTTCTGTATTTGTTTTTAATATTATTTACCATCTGATCCATTTTATTTGCCTAAATCTCTTAACTTCTTATCTGACTAGCCTATTTTTTGATTAGATTGTTCTCATTTTAGCAACTTTCCACTTGCTTTCATCTACAGCAGAAGTTTACTTATCTCCTTCTCTAGCAAAATTATCAGACTTTTTTAAACTATCTTAGAATCTTGCTGGTGTGACACTGCTTGCTCTTGGTAATGGAGCTCCTGATGTATTTACAGCGATAATAGCTGGAGCTGGAGGTACTGAAGATTCTGAAGGCATTCATTTAGCTATTTGTAGTATCTTCGGTTCAGGGATCTTTGTAACTACGATAACTCTTGCAAAAGTGATAATAAATGCAGAAGAGATTAAGGTAGTATTGTTGCATTTATTAGTATACTATTTGAAAACAATTTTAATTATTTTGCTAAGGCTGATTAAAAGACATTCACAAGAGATATCTGCTTTTATACACTTTCAACCTTCCTCATCCTTCTTTACACAGTTATTGGAAGGGTTAATTTCATCATGGCGATGCTCTTCTTCTCTCTTTACTTTGTGTACATAATAATTTGTAATTATCGTCAATAAAATTGCTTACATTTGATAGGTATTTAGCAGTAGTCCTGTATCAAGAATGGGAAAGCAAGAGGAATACTTGTAAGACATTTTGCATTTATGTAAAGCAATCCTTTCTTGAATATTTTTATGATTGGAATAGATCTAGGAATTTAAGCTCAACTTCTAGGTGAAAATGAGAACGAAATTTAGATGCAGAACAACCAATAAAATTTAGATTATTCCTTAGAAACTGCTGAAATACATTCATATGATGATGGCTTAAGCTTTACTACAAATTCAAAATCGTAATAAGAATAATATTATTTATGTTTTCATCTTCAAATTCTTGTTTCTTGGAAACAGTTTAACAAGTTACATGAAGAAGAGTTATCTGCAACCAGAAGATTAAGAAGAGGTACTTAGAAATGAAACTTAAAACAATTTTCTCAACATAGTGGGCTATTTTGTGATTTAAAGGAAAGTCAAAGTCTTTTAGAAGACATCTAATATGGAGAGGATGAAGTATATTTAAAACAATAAGCTTTCCTTTAGTTATTATTTAAAAGAAAATTTTAGGTGAAGGAATCAAAAAGATCTTTTATAACTCATCTCTTACTGATGTGAGTCTCAAAACTACAGTTATGAGGTAAAACATTATTTATTGTCAGATAATTATTAAAATAATATTTATTTAGGACAAAGCAGCATTCAATGCAGTTTAGAATCAGCCATAACTTTTTGAGAATGAAATCAAGTCTAAAAAACCGTATGCTGAACTTCGATCTTCAATGGAATGATATGCTCTTATGGTAGAAATGCTTATTTATCTATGAGTTTCCAATCAACTTTGTAAGAGACATCACCATTCCTTCTTCTGATAAGGATGCATGGAACAAATGGCTTGCTATGATTCTCTGCTATTCAGCTCCACTCTTTTTTCTTTTTTACACCGATAGTAAACTATTTTCTTGCTATTTAAATAAATTATAGTTTATTAATCTTATTTTTTGTGTTTTAGATTTAGATGACAAATTATTTAGTGTACCACTTCTTGGAATTACTCTAGTAATCAGTTCAATTTTGGCTTTTTGCGTTTGGAAATTCAGTTATGCCTCAAAGCCTCCATCGTTTTCTTGGATTTTTTCAATAATGGGGTTTATTAACTCCATTATTTGGATTGCCTTCGCTGCTTAATTGCTTGTTGATTTTCTTGGGGTAAAGTAAATATTTCCTCGTTATTAAAAATGATTTTTTTGTAATAAAAATAAAAAGCTAATTCAATTAGTCACGAATATTAACAAGACTTACTTGGGGCTAACTTTGCTAGCCTTTGGAAATTCTGCAGGAGGTATTAATGATTTTTATTCTCTTAGTTATCTTATTTTCAAATAGACTTTTTCACGAATCCTTAACTGGCAAAGATGGGCTATGGAGTCATGGCTTTGACAGGTTGCTTTGCGGGATAGTTATTCAATACACTTCTTGGATTCGGATTAGCACTTATTATCAAAACAAAAAGGTAGGATAATAATATTTATGTAAAACTATATTCCCTTTACATTTTTATTTTCAGCTCTGACATAGAATTCAGTGTTTTCAATGGAGGTTCAGCTTCGGAAATTGCAGAAAATTTAATTATCTTAAACGTTCTTCTGTTCTCTCTGATAAATCTCATAATATTTATGCTTATTGCAAAAAAATCAAAGTAAATATTTTTTCTTTTTTCTTCTCATACTAACTTATTTGAAAAATAGATACATCTTTAGGAAATCTTCATCAACCTATCTGAAGGCTATTTACGGCCTTTTTTTCTTCTCTTCTACACTTCTCATGATACTGAGTGTTAATCTGAAATGAATTGATAAAAAAATTGAATTATTACTTATGCAAAATCTCTTTAAAATATTTTTTTGTATTTTATGTTTTAATGAAACAAGTTTCAAATAATAACAAAAAATTGTTAATACAAAACGAAATAAGTTAATTTTTTGCCTTTGAATGAAAAATATGGAGAGGATTTGAAGCTAACATTTGAAGGAGCTTGAATAGATAAAGTGTTAATATTAAATCATCTTTTACAATTCATTGGAAGAAAATGAAAAAATAATCAAAGCAATACATGCTTAGAAGGTAAGAGGGAGAAAGTGAATAGATACTTCTTTAAGATCATTCAATTTTGTAATAAGATTTAGAACATTCATAAATAATAGGATGGTTTTGCTTTTTGTTATTACAATTTACCATTTTCGAGTTCAATAAGAAGACTTAAAAATCATGGGCTAATAAAGGAAAATTCATGGAAATTTAATGTGTTAAAAACCATATTTGATTAATCATCAAGATTTTATTACAATTAAAAGTACTATCTAACTTAAATGCAGGTAACATACATAAGAGTTCCTCATTAATTTAAAACAATATTATTATCAACCTAATCACTATCTTTGAATGATTTCATACTATCATGGCTACGCACTTTGAAAAGAGAATCAGCCATTAGTTATCTGGATGCTTACATTTACTGTTAGATCCATGTCAAGTATTCTACTGGAGACATCTTTTTATCTTGTGAGTATTGAGCAGTAGAAAGAATTATCTATCCTGGGGTTTTTCCTTTGCTTAATCTTCTTCCTAACTCATCTTTCATTAGATCTCCTGAAGAAGGATACTTAGCTTTTGAAAAATAAGTTCTTTCTTTAGAAGATGAATGAGGACTCTGGTTAATGCTTCCTAATGAGATTTTTTGGACTTAACTTTCTTCAAATTAAGGTATGCAGATGGGTTTAATATTTGATAGATAATTATTAGCTTTTTACTTCTGAGTTTAGATAAATTGAGAAGAAGCTGGTTTACTTTAAGTTTACATATTATTCACAGAAACACCTTCATCCTTATCAGGTTCTGTATTTGTATTCAGGTGGCTAGATTCAATGTAGGCCTTCACTTTACTTTGTATATTGAATTTGGAGGGCTAAATAAAAGAAACAAATTATGAAAAAACCAACATAAAAAAGCAAACTGACCTTTTTCTTTAAAGTTTCTTATGTAACTTGCTTCACTAATATTTCTCTTTTTAGTGCTCCTTCAGAACTAAAAAAGTTGTTAGAATTGATTGAATTAATAATATTTCTTACGAATTTTTTAGATCCACAGAGAAAAAATGAGTATTTCGGTTGGAAGTTGCTTTTGCTGAATTATCTCTTTGTTGCTCATTCTTTTTCCCCCTAAAAATTGCTTAAGTCAAAACTATTTAGCTAATAAAACAGCTTTACCTGCTCAATAATTGGATTTCCTTAGATTAACTAGAAACAGGATTATTAGATGTTTGATTTGAAATTTTTCTCAAAGGTGGCTCATTATTATCAATACAAGTATACTATTCTTTTGATTCCAAATGATTTATCAAAGTATTAAAACTTTCAGCTTCTCGAGAAATAGAGTCTGTTTAGATTATTTATTAAACATAATTTTATTTTATCTTTCCTTTAGGAATTTCATCATTTGAAGTATCAACTTGATTGGGTAGACTTTAGCAGTATTTAAAATCATTTAAAACAAGAGTTGTTGGAATCTATTGCTGAAGTAAACCAGAATTAGCAAATTATTTATTTTCGTCTTTATTTAAATATTTTTTGGGTTTAGTTGAAATAGGAAAATTTTTGAAATGATTTTTAGCTTAACTTGAGCTTGTTTTCTCAGGTGAACTCATTTCTGTGCTTGCTTTTGTTATTGAAGTTGTGCTTGAACTGGAATAAAGTTTATCCGATTTAACTGTACTTGGACTGCTGCATCTTGATTCTTTACGAGTTCTTTAATCACTACTGTCTTCATCAGTTTAATTCACAGTTTTTTTTGTAGAATTCTTGTTTTAGAATGTTAGGGAAATATTTGAGTTTAGCTATTATTATTTTTCTGCCTTCATTTCTAGTTTTTATTTAAACTTTTCTCCATAATTTCCGTTTGAAAAGGATGACTCTTCCTTTTTGCCTTAAAGAGAATGAGATAAATTAGTATTTGAAGCTATTAAATAGCTTCCTTTTTAGTTCGCTGAAATATTTCTTTTAGCTTATTGTGCATAATAAGCAACCAGTTTTGATTCTTCTCCTTTGTAAGATCCATTTCTATTAGCACCATCTGTCGAATTTGTTCTTTCTTAATTTATCTAGGATAAGTTCTTTTCTTGTTCAGGATTTTATTTGGAATTGGTTAATGCCATTTTATTCCAGTTCATGTCATTTGTCGCCGTTTTATTTTCTCCTTGTCTACATTTTCATTAAAAATAAGATAAAAAAATAAAATAAAGTTTTATTACACAACGGGTGAATTTTGTCCAGGGGTTGTTTTCTCCTCTTAAGATTTTGATTCAACTGGAAATTTAGTATTTTTTTAAATTGGTATTATTTAGAAAAGGCCTTTCCCTATTTATTCTTATGAAGTGCTATTCTTTAGATTTTCATTTCTTTTTTCTACTTTTTGTCCGAGAAGTTTTGGTTATTAATTGATTTCTTATTGCCTGTATACATTTATGATATTTAACTGCATAGGGGATACATCTTTAAGTTCTTCTTGTTTTAAAGGCTTATTTTACTATTCTTCTCTGAAAATAACTTTAGAAGGCTTTAAATCTATTACTGCTAAATTGTCTTTCTTTTATGGAAATTGTTATTACTTTTGTTGTTCAGTTTCATCAAGCATACCTTTTCTTTGAGAATTAATAGCAGAGTGTACCTGAGAAATATTTTTTGGTTAGCGAGAGGATTAAGGAGGAGAAATTTGTTTTGAAATTGGCAAGTTTTTTAAAGATATTTCTTGATTTTTATTATTAGAAGGCTAGCTTTTTAATGTAGAAAACTAACTTGAACTTATTACACTTCCAGCCTACTGTTTTTAATTTGATTCTTAAGAATCTACTCTTAGTTTAGAAGAATTGTTTGGGCTACTCTCAAGATCTTAAGCTTTAAGAATAGCATTAGATTATTGAATGACTTTAGATTTATTTGCCTTTTCTTATTCTTTTTCTTTTAAAATATATTTGATACTGTCTTTCTTTTTATCTCGATTATTTTATGAGTACTGAAATTTTTTAAATATTTCTTCATATTCTTCTTCTTGATGAGTGGGAGAAGAATTAACTGAAGAAGGCCTAACGTGCCTATTGTAATTATCATTTTCAATATTGCTCCTCAAAAAGTATGATCTATTTTAATTTCCATGATCACTTTCATCTGCAGAATCTTCTGATTTGGATTCTTTAATGCTGAATAATCCAAAAGAGTTGCTAAGTTTCCCCTTGTTTTTCTTGTTGTTCCTACTCAATCTTGGGAGGGAATTTCTCTTATTTTTATTAGGGATATGTAAATTTGCTAACTTTTTATTAGACTTGTTTTTAGGGTGTTTAGGAGTTTAAAGTTAAGGATTTTCTGATTCATCATTATCAATTTCTATGCTCTGACTAATCAAGGGTATTTTAAAGCTGCCCAGCTCTCCTCCAGAGGTAGTCATTTGAAGTTATTTTTTCTTTGCTTCGATAATTAACATTTTTTAACTGAGAACATCATCTAATGATTTGTTCTATTGTGAAGAAGAAACTATTTTCATTGTCCCTGGAAGTTTTTTTTCAAGCTAATCTAAATATTTAGCCTTTTATTAATTAATGAGAGAAGATTATTCAAGCTGGTTTGAATCTTATTTTGTGCCTGAGAATTCAGTTATTGAATCTTCGTAATATTTCTTCCTCTAGAGCTAACTTTATTAGTTAAACATTTTCTATTCTTTATAAACAGGATCTTTAATTTCTTAATAGTTTAACTTTTCTTTATTATTTTAGCTCAATTTTTCAGTTTCCAAAGCTAATTAATTTTGATTTCTATCTTTGTCTTCATTTTTTAGTATTTTCTTTGTTTCTAATCTTGCTTTTGCATATAAATTGATTTATACTCCTTCGTCTTCGTCTTCATCATCATCTTCTTCCTAATCTTTTGAAAATATTTAAATATTTCAATGGTTTAGTCTTAAAGTCATTTATTGTTACCAAAAATAGGAATCTTATCCAAATGTATTTGCTGCTCTTTTAAATTGATCACATGCACCTCATTGCGTTAACTATGTAAGACGAAATTAGAATAAATAACTCATCACTTCTTACTCTTTTTTGAATGTATCGCGAATAATATTTTCTCCTTTCTTGTCGTTCGAATTGCGTTCTTGATCTTATTTCTATAAAAGAATTAGCATTTAATCATTTCCAACTCACAATTCTATGTTAAAAATACCCTTTCGAAAGTTGCTTAATGATTAGCTATCATCTGCTAGTCAGTCTTTCCGTTAACATGAAAGATACTTGTTGCTTCCGGTGATTATTTTCTAAGGTTTTTTGTATGAACAATTTACATATTTATAATTCGACAATGGATTCAATTTTGATTTTTATCTAACTATCTTTTGGAAGTTTTTTCATATACACTTCAATATTAAAGCTGGCACTTTAGTGGTTCATACATTATTAAACACTCTCTTTTTTGTTTTAATTGATCTTTCTGAGATAATTGCAGGCAAATTGTTTTGAGAGTGTTTTAATTGATAACTAATAAGAATTATTGTTAGCATTTTATACTACCTCTTTCTGTGATTCTAAGAACTCATAGAATAATACTTGGAAGTAAATACTCTTTTCATTTAATATTGATGAATTTATTATGTTTTTATTTAATTAGGCTATTTTGAGCATATGTAAGATGAATATGTAATAAATTATTTTATTAAAAATTAGTTATTTAAATAGTTTGAATTTAGACTAAAAAACAAAATAAAATGATGGTGAAATTAAACATAAAATATCACATTTTTGCTGAACTGTATTTCTTTTTATACCCTCCATCCATTCCTTTATGTTACTAATTCATGTTCATGTTCATTTGTTCTGCTTATTGCTAAATCATATTAAAAATAGGTGGATAGTAGTTGATTGGAATGTTGTTTTGATGGTTAGAAAAGGTCTATATCATCTTTTAGGTGTTGAAGTGTTAAAAGTGATTCATATTGCTGAACATCTGCTCGACATAGTCAGTTATATTAGTCAAACCTTGTTGTCCCATAAAGTTTTAATGGGAAAACTCTGCTTCTTGGTATTGCTGATGGTACTTTAGCTTGTAATGCTGTAAATAATCTCTCGTTTTACTAGCTACAAAACCTTCACCAATTCCATAGATAATATTGATTGATTTCTTCATTCTTTACTCCAAAATGTCATCACGAAGCCTAAAGAAAACACCTAAAGTCAGCAGACTATCGCTGCCTGCCTAATGCTAAGGACCTATTCTATCAACCTAATAAACACATTAATTGGAGAAATGGAATTATTCATACCTTTAATTCTTGAGCTACACGGTTAAGTCCACAATCTTTCATGTAGTGTAGATCTTTGATGAGATATTTAACATCATAGACATTTGGAAAGAAGCACTTTAATAAATTGTAAAACGAAACAGCACTATCTGGAATAGGAGAACCGTACAACATTTGTAAGAGATACGCAAAATCAAAGCCCCCGTGAAACACAATCCAACAGAGCTCGTCGTTAAGTACAATATCTATTAATAAAACCAAGTCAAATAAAATTAATACAACGACCAAGTTTACCTGACTCTGAAATGAGATCAGCAAATTGCTCGCTACTTATTCCCCTCTTTCGCAACTCCTTGAAATCTATTCCTGCGTTCTTCAGCAACTCTAGAGATTCTTGCTTAATTTAGTCATTTCTGATACAAAAATATAGTAAATTTAACCAAATTTGTTGAAGTACTTTCCTCGTTACTATTCATCGAAGCAAAAATTAAATTGCCATGAAAATGGTCGATCTGTTGGCACTTCACCTTCTTCATTAGCTAAAGTTATTCCAATCTAAATAATCTTAGAATTTTTCACGCTCTCTCTAATCAGTTTGAACTCAAAATCCTTTGAAGAAATAATATCAGCAAAAGAAAATATCAATTAAAATACTTTTTCATGCGAGACTTTATAAGGAAGCTACTGAATTCCTGGAAATTCTGTGTCCTAATGAGAAGAAATAAATTATAAAGACGAAAAGATGAATAAAATATATGACAAATTGATTTAAAATAAAATCAAGACTGCTCATTACTCTTGTTAGTAAAAGAAATCTAGGTTGGGATACTTTTCAATAAGTGATTGAAAGCAATAATGTATTCATGAATTTATTTATTATTTACCAACGCAATGATTTTATATTCACTGATGAGCTGGATGATATTTTCAAGTTCTTTTTCAAAGTTGTCTTACCATACATCTATGATTTGAGTAGTTTTTACATCTGATAACTTTATTTTTTTCCTTTATTCTTCTTTAATGATAAACTCTTAGCTATTTAACTGCAAAATACATTAACTTTCATCTTTTAAATTTTAATAATAAGAATATTGAGTCATTTTATTTCTAATTTCTTTTTAAGAAGGATTTCCTTCATCATGAACAAGAATAATCCTTACAGAAATGGTCTTAGAGGGTTTTTGCAGATTCTCAGTCATTTTGAAATTGTTGTTCTAAGTCCTTCTTGTTTTTTAAAATGATAGAATGACAGTAAAATATTGTTGCGGGCACAATTTTCTTAATTGAGGGTTTTTACAAAGTTTTTAATTAATTTTTTTGTTATCATTAGCTAAAGCATTTGGAGCATCAGAACAGGTTTCAACAGCAGAAAGCATCTTTATAATTTTAAGAATATTTGCTTGGTTTCACATATTTTTTTTAAATATTCTTTAATTATTATTATTTCATTGAATATTTTATTTTTATTTAGTTAGATCAACAATTCCATAAAATGGAAAATCATTAAAATTAGATATCCTCTCACAAATTGATTCAATTAAACAACTTAAATATTTTGAAATCTTTTTAAAATAGCTTCATAAATCCATCACCATATTTAGATAGGCTAGAAGCTTTTCATGAACATATTTATTGTAATTCTAATTCTTGATTTGAATGAATGCCTTCCTATCCTGTTTGGTTATTTCAATAGTTATTAAAGATAGAATTTTAAATTAATTTTACCTAGAGATATTTGTTATTCTCGTTTACAAAAATAATGATTCCATCATACTTTTGCTAAAAAGATTTTAGTTAATTCGCTGGAATAATCCAAACTCTTTTCCTTGTTTTTATATCTAGAAGAACAAGTGCTTCAAGAAGTAAAATAAGCCCTTTCTAGTTGAATTCGTTATCAAGCAGAATAAACGAATTCAAAAAAGTAGAGTCTTTATATCTACCATTTTTCATTCTCTAAACTTCAGAAAACATTTCAGCATCGATGTCATTATATTCTTTAAAGTATTATTCTTATCCATAAAATGGCCTTATTTATCTGATCCTTCTTTAATTTGGTTTGTCATCAAAATATGTAGCTGTGTTGGTAATTCCTTCTGCTGCTTTAGAAGCTGCATCAAGTATTCCTGAAATAGGTTTAATGATTAATCCTGAAACTCCTTGCCATGTCCCTGTTAAAAATCCTTTAAATCCTAGAGTTTACGCTCCTTGAATTGGCTTAGCGAAAACACTTAAAAAACAATAAGCTAAATTTAAAGGTAAAAATAATATTTTACTCAATCACTCCTCTTCCAACTCCATTAACTATGGAAGTTAACCCATATTCGATACCGTCTAGAATATGTTTCGGTTTTTTTATTCTCATCTTTTCTCTTGATTTCATGAAGTCTTCATCCTATTTAAATATTTATTAAATTCTTGTTTAATAAAGCAATCAATTACCATGCATAGATGAGCAATTCCTGTAGAGAGAGATCCAGTAAATTTATTAATCGAGTTAAATGTTCCTGCCATTATGTTTTTTATAAGACTGGCAGTGCCAAGAGCTAGACCCATTCCCCCTTCAAGAGGTCCTTATACAAGACCTTCAACAGGTTTCTCAATAAAATCTTAAACGCCAGTTGAAATATTATTGAAAAAACCAATTGGATTTCCAATAATATTCAGGCTTCCAAGAACATGAAATACTTCACTAAGTGCTTACTCTTTATATTTTAATATCAATTTATCTTTAATACCATCAGCAGTATCGAAACAGTTTTTAAGCTTAATCCCTTTCAGAGTTAGTGGAGCATCATCGATATTTGAAAGAGCAACTCCTAGAGCAGTAGCTACAACTGTTAATAAAGCGAAATTTTCATTTGATCTTGTCTTCGATTTAAATGATATGTTAATTGTTATTGGAGATAATATTATTTAATCAATAAATGTTGGTAGAGATTAATCAGGAAGCACTTGAATTTCCCATTACAAAGGAATTTTATTGGATATACTATGAGTTAATGAGATTCTTGATTCCCTAGTTATTACTGAACTAGCATAACTTCTTTTAGCAATATTTCTCATTTGATAATCAACTTCATTTTCTTCAGTAGTTTGAATTCCTTCCATAATTTAATCGATAAACATCAGTATTTGATTAACAAATTCTTCTTCTATCTTCAAAGTAACAGGCTGAAAAAAGTACAATAATATCAATTAAAAATTTTGTTAATAAAGTTTTATTATTAATGTTTACTTCAATATCAACAATTATAGAATTAAAGAGATTCATGTTGAATGCTCTTGTATTTTTTTCAATGAGAAGATTGAGAAAAGCCTTTGATCCCTCCTCACTGTAATGACTCATATATCTGGAAGGAGTAAAAATAACAGGAAAATCTACAAGAGGCTGTAAGCAGTTGTCAATATTCAAAAATTTCATCTTGAATTAAAATATCGTATTGTCTTTTTTTTCTAGAAGAATCATTTCGGAATTTTGCATGTAGATGTAAAGGATTTCACTAGATTTTGAAACAAGAGAATGGTTGTTGATTATACTAATACCTATTTTTTTAAAATACACCGAGATATATCTCTCTATTTAAGGTGGAGCTAATTAATCATATTTTGTATTGATTTATTTTTTTGAGTCATTTTTGTTAGTTTTATCTAGTTCTATTTCACTTTGTTCATTTATTTAAGCCTCTTTTATGGACTAATTAATGATATTATCATAATTTTTTTTTATGTCTTAGACTGTTTTTTGATAAAATTGAGCCTTTTCTTCTTAACTAACAAGTTCATCTTTATGGCTATTTTCGAAGGTGATAACTTTAGTGTATCCATCAATCTTTATTGAGTATTTTAAATTAAAGTTTTCAATTTTTTAGTTGCAGTATTGCTTTCCCTAAATTATTATCTTTTAAGACATATTGATTTTATCAGGGTTAAGAGTAATCAGAGAATCGTCATAGCAAGCCTAATTGCAAACTCTTAATATAATATCAAGTTCTCTTTCATTTTTAGAAACTAGAGGTTCATCCCATGCAAAAAGTGCCTTTTCATTAAGCTCTATTATTGCAGGAATAAGAGGAATATCAAGACTTATGCCTTCACATCGATTTGCTATTAAGTAAGGTACTTGATTTTCTTCAACTTCTTGAATCATGACATAAATATTTGAGTTATCGCTTCGGATATCAGTTCGAATGAATTTCACAATTTTATTCTATTTGTCTCGAAGACACATACTCACTGCACCCATGTTAGCAATTTCAAAGCCTCCACTCCAGAATATTTCTGTATCCTTGAAATCTTCTAGACTTTTTCTTTCTTCTTACTTTGGCAAGTCTTATCTATTTATTAAAGCATTTATTAAAAGGAACAAAGAAAATTGATTTACTTTGAAGAAGAAATACTCTCATTATCCTCATCGAATTCACTGATAACTTTGAGTTCTTATTCGTGTAATCCAATTTGAAGCAGATATTTTCTACTCTCCAACCAAAAAAGAGGCTTTCTTTAATTTGTTTCAAGTGCTATTCCACTTTCATTTGAATTAGTTTAAAACTATTTCACATAAACTACATATGTTGTGCTATTAACTAAGATAATTCTTGGAGATAGTGTAATGATTTTTGTGAATAATTGAATTTATGGCTCTATTTCTTTGAGCGATACCTGAATAATAAAATATAATGTTAATCCATATTCTTTTATGTTAATAGTTACTTAAACTCCGATTGGTATAAGCACTGTCTATGTCTGCTGGTTAATCATTTCCATCTTTGTTTTTACCTTTAAAAATAAATGAATAATGTAAGAATAAGCATTTTACAAATATTCTTTACTAAAATCTCAGTTGATCCAACACCACTTATCGATACTTCCTTATCCTACTTTTGCTTGCACTTTTTATCATAAATAACCATAACATTTCCAGATTCTTCTCCTAATAATACAAGATTATCATCTAATCTTTCTCCTTAAAAGATGGGAAACTATCCACCTACAAGTATGGGCCTAGAGTTCCATCTTCCTTCTCCTTTCGTGTAAAATTCTAATTAATGTTATGTTTCATTGATTAAGAGAGCTTTGCTGTAAAAATAATAATTCTTTGATGATCTTATTTCTTTAGACGAACTTTAATAGATCTAGATTGACGTTGTATTATCTGAAAAAACATTAAAAATAATTAAAATATTAGCACGGATAAAGTATTATTAGATTTTACAAAGATCTGAGATTTTTATTTGTCCAAGAAGATCATTTTCTAATAATAATTGCTCTTCACTCCAAAAAAAGCCTTCTAGTTAAATTTTGACGAATACTTCTGTGAAAAGAGGATATTCAAATTCTTCAAGGATTTCATTTGGATATATTTTTCTATCGATACTCGTAACCTTATCAGGACTAATGATCTACAGACGTAAAGGTTTTGGAAGACAATTTTTGAATCTGTAAGGAGGATCAAATGTCATGATAGTTTTAAATTTATTTACAGGGTCTTTTGCAATTTTCATGAGAATAAATTATGTTCCAACTTTTATCTCGAAGTTCTATCCATACGCACATTCTTCGACTGAAAGCGGTTAAGAAAATTGTTTATTTTTCATTATTTCTTCCACTTCAATTAAAGATTCTTATTTGTTTTCTTCTTCGTTATTATCGCTTTGATTTTCTTAATTTTCCATTTCAATATTGAAATATACCGACATTGAGCTGAAAAGATAGTCAATAGGTACAGCAGAACTTTGGCCAGGTTGAAGGATTATGAGCTACTTATATTTTCTGAATTGAAGGGCTATGATGATCTTGACTGAAGTATTATTCTGAAGAACATATGGAGAAGATAAAATTAGAATTTTTCTGTTCTAATTGATATCAAGTTTAACTTCAGTTGAAACTCTAAACTTTAAGTCTCTGTTGCTTTAAGGTGCTACTTAATTTTAGGAACTACTAACTTTATTGATTTGATTTAAAGATGAAATCGATGAATTAATTCTTTATCCTTAAGAAAATGTAGGAGCAGGAGCTAAAATAACTTTAGTCTTAGTCACTGAAGGCGTAGGAAGAGATTATTCATGCTAAAAGGAATTATTTATTTTGAGAATGATTTCTTGGCATTTAACCTTGTCTAGATCAATATTCTTAATAGAACTGAGATTGAATATCTATGTGCGAAGGGACACTTTAACTTTGTTTGATCTATTGAGTGAATTAGGGTTGTTGTGAATGAGAGGTTGAGAAATTGTCATTCCTCTGTTATTGATTTTGAGGAAATGATCAATCTTAGATTCAACTCTAAATGTCGTTGAAGCATTATTTAATAATGTTGTTGTTGCTTTAGTCGTAGAAGAATTAATATCATATTTATAACTAAAGTCACTAATTATTTCAATTGTATGACCCACTTAGTTTTGGATAGTATATGGAGAAACATGTGAAACGTTTTCAAGGATTTAAGGACAATTTTATCTTGAGTCCTGTCTTACAGTAAAACGTTATTATTCCCAATTATGGATTTTATGAGATAAAGCTTAACTTTTTTTCATCAGTTTTTTATACCGTTCACTTTCTTCAACTATATCACTAGATTTATATTATATTTTCTGTTTGGAGCTAAAATTTTCTGCTTTTTGCAGCTCAGGATTACTACTCTAAGAAGATTTTTTTTTGAAAATATTATTTTTTTAATCTAATTCCTCTTCTTCTTTATCTAAGTTTGGAATCTTCTTTTCTTACTAAAGTATCTCTTACTACAAAGAGCGAAATGTTTTCGAAAGGATAAATATCAGTTGAGAAGAGATATTTATCTATAAACACTTAAAATGTTCAGAAATAGGCTCAATAGTGTAAAGTTATTTTGTTGTTCCCAGCTCATTTAAGATAACATTCATTTCTAGACCAACCCTTTCAAGAACAGGCTCCCATTCACTGACTTTAGGATTAAAATAATTTATACCAAGCTATATCTATGCATTTGTCTTATCCACTATTAAATTGGAAGAATGATTCAGGAGAAGATCAAAAAACATAAGATCGAGTACTGGAGTAAAAGCATTTCCAACATCATTAATTATCACTATTTAAAACCCCTCAATTAAAACATTAACTTTAGACTCCTTTAGATTTGCTTTAAATACTTCATTCATTATTATTGATTTTTTTGAGAAAGTATTTCTATCACCTACTTCCTATGTTTCCATTTTAACAGTGGAAGTTTATAATATTTTGCTCATAGATTCCATTCTTTTAATATCTCGTTATTACTATTATTCATCTAATAATTGCTCTTCTAACTCGAATTCTGCTTTGCTTTGGTTTTCACTAGAATTGTGGCTTTTAATTTAAGGCGCATGAGAGGAATATCTTTATTCATTTATTGAAATTGGGCTTTAAATATTTACCTATTGAATAGAATGTTACTCTTATCCTTTAAACATAATCATTGCAACATCGCTGATTTTTCCGAGAATTTACTAGCTAGAATTATCATTTAAAACTTATTATTATTACTATACTTAAACTTCTTTTAGTTAACTTGAATTTTTAAGGATAGTGCGTGATTGGGATTTATTAAGATTCAAATTGCTACTGCTACTTTTTATTAAAGTATTTACAGCTCCTTAAGAAGGAACATTAACTAAACGTGTACTTTTATTGGTCGTTCCCTAATTTCTTGCAAATGACTTAATTTCCTTTTCTCTCTAAATTTAAATGGCTCTTTCATTGTAGATTTCAATTTAAGTTATTGCATAATTGATTACATCTTGCATTAATTTAATATCTTGAAATGATATTCTTAAGGAAGATTGCTGTACCTATAAATCAATGAGACTCTTTTCAATTGATTGTTTGAGATCATCGCTAACGGAGATAAATTTCTTAGAAATCAAGAAGATCTTTAATGGAAGTAGAATTTCCCGTTTTTTTACTGTTCGAAAATCTTTGTGGGTAATTTCATTATAATCACAAATAAAAATCTCGAGACCTTCCACTTTGACATCCATCTCTTCAATTACATTTGTTGAACATAATTCTTCACGAGTTATTTTCCCATTTTTTATCAGTCCTCTTAACTCTTCTAACGATTTAGGCTGTTTTGATTACATTTAAACTGCAAATTGACCCCTTAGAGTTAAAATATTTCCACTCTCCGTGCAAGGAGTGCAAATTAAGATATTACTAACATTTAGAGCTATCCTTGAATTACTCTCTTCCATTAAGTTTTCATTTTATTCTTCAAAATTAATATGAGGAGATATTTTAGGAGACTATTAAAAGCCAATTTCTTCTTTACCTTGGGGAATGACTTAAGGGATAGGTACAATTGGAGGAGGAACATTCTCTGTTTCCTCATCAATACGAGTAAAACCTGCTATTTATAAGAGAATACCCATTTAAGCAACAATTGTAATGTTATGAAGATTCAAGTATTTTTCCTTTTCTCCAGTTTTATCATTGGTTTCGGAACTAAACTCAAATACATTTTACTTTTAGTTGAGAGTAGCAAATTCATTTTTTTTGCCTGAATTTAAATCAACGAGATGATTTTCAATGCTTGGATACAAAAAGTCAGGCTGTGTGCTTAGGTCTCTTTCAATTTCCAATGGAGTAATTAAAGTTGGAATTTAGAACATTGTTTCATTTTAAACATTTAACTTAAAGTTATTATCTAAAATTTGTGCTGAATTAGTATCTCCTTTAAACTCTTTTTTTTCATCGAGAACATTCTTATCTGACTATTTGTTTGTAGGTATTTACTCTGATTTTTTGGAACTTTCCTCCTCAAATTATGATCTGGTAATATTGTTGATATTTATTTGTTTATCTTGCTCACATTTTGGATTATTATCTTTCATTTCTGCAAACAGATTGATTTATTTAGTTAGATATTCAAGATCATGAATCTAATGCTCATTATGTACATTCATTTTTACTAGACTTCCTATTAGAGGATATTCAAAGAATAGCTCATTTTCGGGATCTTTTTCAAAGAAACTACCATCAACGTCTTAACAAAAAATTTTTATCTTAGATTTTCCATCAGTGCTATCATAAATAAGCCTAGCATTATCAAGGATTACCTTTGCAAAAGGGATATCATTAAAATCCATAGTAAATAAGGAAATGGTTTAGAAATCTAAACTAAACACAACTCCTTGAATGTTTTGGTTTATCTCATTTGTTTGACTATTCTTTTTGAAAAAGTATTATTCACTAGATTAACTTTGTCTTCCAATATTACTATCTAAAGGAGTCATAGCTGCTAAATCGAGATTCAGAGAATCAGTTATTTACGCTCCCTTGAAATACGAGTCCACCGGAGTTTTTTCATTTAAAAAAATATCTTTTTTAATAGTTTGAGCCTATTTGTTCGAGTTTTCATTTTTTTTATCAAAGAAACGTTGTTTTTCATCAAACTATGCCCAGAAGTCATGAATGAAGTATTAATCAAGCCCTTCATCATAAGAAATATTGTGGTAGATGCCAATCATGATAATATTGTAATCAAAATTGCTAAACTTGAGTAAAATTGGAGAAATGTAGCTTTATATTACGATTGAGTTATCATAGTATTCCTGAGGGAAGCAAGATGATAGCTCTTTGCTAAAAGAAAGCATACAAACCTTAATATTAAAATCAAATGGTTTGCATACTTCTAATTGCTACTAATTTTTTACTACAACTATTTTCATGTCTTCAATTAAAATATAGTATTAATCTTCGAAAACTTTTACTTTGGATTCATCTAATCAAAAATGAAAATTACTTAAGCTCATTTCAAAAAAATTACTTGTTGTTGAGATAGGGCTGGAGGAAGATTAGGACTAAGATAGCAATCTCTTGGGACAACAATAGCGTTTGTTAGATATTTGAGAACTGCCCAAATAGATTCTAATGAAGTTTGTTGCATCTTTATGTTACTTAATATCAATAACTGGTGATTTGACCTAGACTTGTATTTTCATGTTATAGGGATTCAAAATTTCATTTTTAATGAATTCTTTTTGCAGCTATGAGATCCTTTACCTTTATTAAGCAGCATTTTTAAGGATTTAATTTTTTTAGTCAATTAACTTAGAAACTGCAACATTTGAATCATCTCTAAACCCTTCTGGAGCTGTAAAAACACCAATAATTTATACCAGTATGTAGTCTACTAGCCTCATTACAGGCTACATCATATAATCAACGTGGATTGAATTTATAAATGCTTCAATGAACATTGTTTCCCTAGTTTTAAGATCAATTTTTTTAGAAATTGGTTCCAGGATTAAAACTGTAAAACTGAGCAAGTTTACTTTCTTATCATTAATTTTTGGAGTTGAATTATTAATGTGAGTAAGAATTTCATTCTCATCATACCATAATCCAACCATCTCTTATTTTCTCTAGAAAGTATACTATTCTTCTTTATAAATTGTATTGGGATAATTTGTTAAATCAAAAATTTATAAATTTTGCAATGATCCACTTATCTGCATTTCTTCAGCCTTGAGTAATAATTCTATCTGAGAGCTTTGTAAGCTAAGCTAAGCCTAATTTAACTTGGTTTTTCTGTGGATTAGGTTTAATGCAATTTATTTAATATGCATTTTTGCTTTTATTAAAATTGTTTCTTTGTTATCAATTAAATTTCCTGGTACAAGACGCATACCTGTTTGATTTACTTATTCAATTCCTATTAACTACTGCATTTTATCCCCTCCTGTCTATTTTTGTAATGGTTTAAAAGATTCATCTTCTTTTCTTAAAAGGTCTTGTTTTTGAATCTCTAACTACCTCATAATATGTCCTTCTGTATCAATACGAAAGAAATCCATGATTTATAAAATAGAGTCAGGTTTAAAGTTGATAAATAGGCATCCGAATTCTAGATCAGCATCCAGATCAATATTTTGGTATTTTGGATGATTTTTATCTATCATATTGAGTTAAATATTAATTAGTTAATCGTTACACTCATTTTAGCTTGTAATTAAATATGAGAGGGCAGGATCTTAGTATTTATAAATGTAATCATTTAGATAAATGCCTTCAAGAGTTAATAGAGCAGAAAAAAATGCAGGCTTTTTTTCAGCTTTCATACTAAATTTTTACACGATTAACTCTGCTATTAGATTTTATTCACTGCCTTCAAGTACTACAGAAAGAGTGCTTGCACAGAAACTCATCTTTAGCTCAACTTATTCTAAATTAGTGTTTTCATAGTCAAATGTTGGCTCTTTCTATTACTCATCATTTTCATTTTATTAAATCTCATAAAGTCTCTTTTCTTCCATATTTTCTTAATGAATTTTTTGAATCAGCTAAATCCATTTTTCGCTATTTTCCTATTTTTCACAGCCTAAATAAATATCTTCATATCGATTTCTCACCATGAAAGCATTCTTGAATCCACATTGATCTTCTGCGATGCTATTAATTGTCGCATATTTAATTGCCACATGAGAAGTTGGTTGAAGGCTATTTTAAATCTCGAAGAAATATATGTGATCTCTTGTCAAAACTCCATAGAATTTTTCCCACTTTTGAAAATAATAAATACTTACGAATTGGAAGTAACACAAAATAGTTTTATTGGATTACCTTTTTGATATGTTTTCCTCTTTTAAATAGAAATCCAACTTTGATAGATTTTTTTAAAAGCTCTTTTTTTTCTGTAATTACTTCTTCAATATGGTTTTTTTCGTATTATTCTGAAGTCATTAAATTAGAAGATATCTTTTAATCTGAATAGTTTGGACTTAGCACATCTTTAAGAGAAAGCAACTTAAGATAGATCTTGGGATTGAGATTAATTTTGAGATCAGTTACTTAGCCTTCTACACTTATTTTTGGCAGACTGTCAATTTTAAACAGTTTCTACTGATGATACTTAGATACTTAAATAAGAATTAAAATACTGAAATCGTGTAAAAGATTAAACATATCTCCCTTTTATTTCATTTCTTAAAATTAATTAAGCACTGAGTTTCTTTCAGCTAGATTTTAGCTTGAATTTATGAGTTGCTGAGAGATTTTCATGTCAAGACCAGATGCCTAAATTGAATAATAATGCTATTGTAGAAATAATTCCATAGTTTCGATTGATGTAAAGTATCTGCAACTAATGTTCTGCAAAGAAATTGAATAACATTCTTTCATATCTTTATTTTTAAATTCCTACTATTAAATAGTTATTTATTTATTTTCTTCTTCTAAGTCTGTGCAAATACTGAAATTTCCTAATTAAATCATTAGGCAATCTGTCGAGAGAGCATTCACATTAGCTGCCAAAGGTAAAATTATTATTGGAGAAGCTAGAAAAATGTCTAACTTCAAAGAATCAGTACTTTTGTCAATATTTTTTAAACTTTCTTCAACTTATTACTAAGTTTTCTCTTAAAATTCTTCTATTTTTTTTAAAGCAGAATCTCGAAGCTCTTAATCTTAAACTTAAACTTCAAAGAAATCATTCAGTAGTTGCACTAACAATCTGCTGTATTAAAATTTAGCCTGTGCAAGATTAAATTTCACCGACCTTTCTACTCCATCAGTTAACTGCTTTGTATCAAGTCGAAAGAAAATAATGTTTTTTTCTTAAGAGTACATAGACTTCCCAAGAACATTTATTATTTTTTTCTCCCTTCTTATCATGTATTCTTCCACAATATCCATATTCAATTCACGCAGACTAACAGTCATATTATTTCCCTTGTTTTTAACATTCATCGAACCTTTTAAAACAAAAATAACATTAATTTTATCATAAAAAATTATTTTAGTACCTTTTAAGTCTTAGAAGCTAAAACTAACTCCCTTGAATTCCATTGCCTAGCATTATTTTTTGAGATGAACACATCCACCTTCAAATTATATTTTTATTTTAAGCCACGTATAATCATCTGGAACAGTAATTGTAGAAGCTTATTCTTGAATAATGCTGTCTTCTTATTTTACTAAGGATTAAAAGAATTGCTCTATTTTTTCTTTTTCTTTAGCAGTTATCAATTAATTCTATTATTGTGATGAATTTCCTCCAAAAATCCTTGAGAATATTCCTTTTTTGGGTGGTTTAATTTTGTTCACCTATCTTGATTTTAATTCTTCTGCAACTAAAACTTTGGTTTGATCTAAAAGGATTTTGATTGGAAGCTTTTCAACTGCTTCTTGAAATCCTTTTCTTTGATCAGGCACCATTCCTTCAAGATTACGATCAAGCTTATATAAATAAATTGGAAATGCTTCCTTAAAAACTTCGATAAGATCTTTCTATTAGGATTCATCATTTGTACATTAAGATTCCTTAAGCTTACTAATATGCCTACTATAAGCATTTAAATGTTCTACAATGAAGATAATTTGTTATAATTGGGCTTGATCTAATGTAATATTTAGCTTATCCATATCAATTACTATGACTTGCTCTGGTTCTCTGAAGTCTCCTAGTTATTATAGGTAGAAATTATTAGCAATGAAATTTAAACTAAAGATTCAATTAAGATAAGATTACCTTTTGGATTTTAAACAAATTTCGCTTAAAAGTTAATGGAAAATAGATAATTAATCACATTATTCATAGATAATCCTGTTTTCATTATTGAATAACTCATATTCTGCTAAATCTCCTCGAAACTTTTCATAGCTAGAAATCGTTGCTCATTTGGATTGATGTAAACTCCTAGATTATTCAATTCAAGTTTCTTGATCATAGCCAGTTTCTAATTTGAAGGTTTTGTCCTATCAATAAAAGCACGTTCATCTCGTTCGTTGATTGTAAATATTCCTATTGACTGAAGGCAAGCTCCAAATGAAAATTTTTAACCAATCTAATTTTCAACACGCACATGGATATTTGAAATCTTAAGTTAAATATTATCTAAAACTTTTATTAAGAGCCTCTCAACATAAGTTTTCGAACCCTCATCTCCCGTTTTTTGATTAGGGTCCATCTACTTCTATTGAACCTACATCATTTTTTCAAGTATGTCTTGAGCATATTACTCAACATTTTCAAGTTTAGCCTTCAAGCTTTAACAATCTTAAATCCAGTCCGCTTCTCGCTTCACTTCAAAAAGGGCATATAAACCATCCAATTCTATTTCTACTGGAGCACCACTTAAGTTTGTAAATGGTATCTTTAAAATAAGTTTCTTTATGTGAGAATATTTCAGATCGAATGGAAGTTCTAACAGCTCAGGCAGAGAAGATTTCAATTTGACATTTTCAATAATTACACTTCCAGAAAATACACCTACTTCTAAGTTTTTTGAATCCAAGCCTTCAATGAAGCGACCAACCTTTTAGTTCAATACTTTAACTAAAATGTTCTCGAAAACCATATCTGTATTATTATGATTTTTGAGCTTGAAATTAGAGTTTCTTTTTTTCTAAGCTTTTCTGTCTGGTGAATGATCAATTTTATTAATTCGGGTCTGTGAAGATTCAAACTAAATATCAAGCATAATAAAAAATTTCAAAAACAAAAGGAAAAAAAAGAAAGACAATTTATAAACCATTTTGAACGAATTCATAACGCTGAGAATTATTTTTCATAGCAGGGTGTAATTTCTTTATGATTTCAAAGAAATAATCTAAAATCTAGTATTCCATAAATATTTTTAAACTCAAACTGCTTTTCTAAAACACACTTCATCAAATACTTATTTCATATCCTCACCATTTTAATAAATAAAAAAATGTGAAATAGAGTTATTAGCAGCTTACATAATATCATTTAATTGAGATTATTTTTTGATAATACAAAATCATTAGTCAATCAATAATAATTAAATAACATTAGATGAGAATGCTATTATTCAATATTGATTCCATACTTTAAAAATTTATTATAGGTTTGAAACAGTTCCCATAATACCACAAAAGAATGCTCTGAAAATTAAAATAGCATCTGGAAGAGAAGAACATTTGGATTATTGAATATTTTCCCTCGCCAAGATAAAATAAAAAAGTAGGAATTAGTTTTAACATCAGAGAAATCAAAATTTTAAAATGGATAAACATTAGTATGAGGCTTACTTAAAAGAAAAGTTACACCCTCTCATTGAAAGAATGCTTGTAGACTGCCTTCAACATAAACCAAGCGATCCAGTAATTAATTAGAAATTAAATTGGCATTTCTAACCTACATTTTTATTTAAAGATCCCTTTCTTGATTGAGTGGCTTTAAAAGGAACAAAAAGGAGATCACAATAAAACTTCAGAGTCGTCTTAAAAGCCAAAAAAACATGTATTTTCTTGTATTTAACTTATTTACAAGTTTAATTTTCACTATTTTTTAGGCTGCTGCTCATGACGAAGAAAAGGCTAGCAGTGATGAAGATGATAATGATGATTATGTTGACCATGTTCAAACTTTAAAAGAAAAGGGTAAGGTTGTAGGAAGAGCTTCTGTGTCTGCAGAGGCGTTTGGATAATACAACTAAAAGAAAGTTTTCAAGCCTAGAGTGATTCCAAAGAAAGCTGATCAAGCGGAACGTATTTCTAAGCGTCTAACTCAAGCTTTCATGTTTTCAGCTTTGGACTAAAATGAAAAAAAAATTGTAATTGATGCAATGGAAGAAGTCAAATTCAAGTAAAAAATAAGAACAAAAATCAAACATAAAACATTTTATTTTCCTTTAGACCTGGAGATTGGGTCATAAGACAGGGTGAAGATGGAGAAGTCCTTTATGTAGTTGATGAAGGAGAATTGAACTGTGAAAAAATGTTCAAAAAAGGAGATAAACCAACTTTCTTAAAAACATATCAACCAGGAGAGTCTTTTGGAGAACTCGCCCTTCTCTATAATGCACCTCGTGCTGCTTCAATTTAAGCAAAAACCAATGCCATCCTCTTTGCTCTAGATAGAGACACGTTTAATAATATTGTTAAAGACGCAGCTGCAAAGAAAAGAGAGAGATATGAATAATTTTTAACAAAGGTAGATATCTTGAAATAAATGGACCCTTATGAAAGATCAAAGATTGGAGATGCTTTAGTTTCTGTTAATAAGAAGGCAGGGGAGTTAGTTGTGAAAGAGGTATTCATAATGCTTTTTTTTTTGTAATTAACATATTTATTTCATTTTGATACTAATTAGGGAGAATCAGGAGATGATTTTTTCATGGTTGAAGAAGGAAAATTACAAGCCCTAAAGCTTTCTAAATAAAGTAAATTTTTTTTGGAAAATACTTTTTTAATTGATTATTTAAACGAATAAGACATGGTGCCAGTCAAAGATTATAAGGAAGGAGACTATTTCGGAGAATTAGCACTACTCAAGAATGTTCCAAGATAGGCGACTATTAAATGCCTAGTAATAATTTCTTTTACTCTAAATTTCTCTTATTGTTTAAAAAACAGACTGATGTTAAGCTAGTGACATTAGATAGACTTGCATTTAAACGTCTGCTAGGACCTATTGATGTAATTTTTTGTTAAAGAATTAAAATATAAAAATGTTCTTTTTAAAACATATTTTTACTGATCTTTTAGGCAATATTAGCAAGAAACGCAGAGGCTTATCAGAAATCCAACTAGTGAAATGATCTGTGTTTTATTTATTATTTGATATTTATCTTTATTAACAAAAATGTTTTTGCTATGCTATTTGAAATAAAAAAACCTTTAAATAACCTTTTGCAAATTTTGTGTAATTGAAAACTAATTTGAAGATTTTTTTTAAATACTTCTAATCTTTAAATTTAAGGTAACGTTTTTTAGAAATCAATTTTAAACAAAATACGTTTCTATGAAATTAAGCATTCTAAAATCAAGTTTATTAAGGTAACACAATTTTAGAGGGATAATTAAGCTTATTTTGATAGGCAACAATATTGCAAAACAATTTAATAATCAAAACAAAAAGTTTAAGAGAAATGGGTATGAGGA
>Ga0302271_10001088_pt1 | contig 26624 bp, 21 predicted proteins | sample III_Bog_N1_1_FD_198767 | JGI IMG/M metagenome (GOLD analysis project Ga0302271, IMG submission 198767) | Peat permafrost microbial communities from Stordalen Mire near Abisko, Sweden - III_Bog_N1_1 | ecosystem: Environmental > Terrestrial > Soil > Wetlands > Peat | place: Sweden: Abisko... | reverse complement strand
AACCACCACCCCAACCCCAACCCCAACCCCTACCCCTACCCCAACCCCAACCCCAACCCCAACCCCAACCCCAACCCCAACCCCAACCCCAACCCCAACCCCAACCCCAGTCAGGGAATTGTTTTGTGTAGATTGTTAATATTTTGAAATAGTTTAAGGCTTTATTGCCTAGTCTGATGGAGTGAAAGTTTGATAATTTTGATTCCCATCACAAGGGGGGGATCATTCTAGGTTTAGAAATCCAAAAAGAATCAGAAGATCGATGCAATATCGCAAGGATCTTTAGTCTATTTCGCTGAATGGCGTAGATATTTTTGAGAAATATTTCTGCTTTTAAAGTATTTGACAAAATTACAATTCAAAGTGCGAAAAAACAGTTTATTAAACACAAAAGAAGATAAATTAATCTAAGCCAATTTTGAAGAAACATTGAAAATTCTGCTAGAATTTCTTGATTAAAAATAACATTTTCTTTACTCGCCCCCTATCATTTCTGTGATACCCTTCTGTCTCCATTGCTTTTTGCTTAGCTATTGTTGTTATTATTACTGTTGACTCCATTTCCTAGAAGATATCCATTATTGTATGAATTGTTGTTGTTAATTTGATTTGAGATTCCGTTTTTTTGATGCCCAAATGAACTGATATTTGTTAAATGTTAAGGAGAAGAAACAGTTTATTGATTGAAGCTATGATTTATCTTTTTAGTTGATGATGAAAAACCATTGATAGTTGCACCTGTATTTGAAGCTGAAGTAGGAGATCCAACTAAATACTAACTAGTTCCACTATTATTATTGTTATTTGAATTACTTCCATTTGTGTTATTGTTTTGATTAAAATGCGCTGAAACTAAATAAGGCTATGCGTTTCCAACTTATTATTATTATTGTATCTTGATTCCATTTTTATTCTCAGTGAATTTCGGTGTTTAATGTGAGAACATCAGCAGACTTGCTGAAGGATTGTCATTCTGCCGGATATCCTCTTAAGTGCTTCTATTCAATAAATTATACGGGTTGCTGCTTGTAAGATCTGTGGTATTGTTGTTATTGTTATAATACGAGTTTTTTGTATTCTGCTGTCTTGAACTATTCAGCTACTAAGATCCTACAACGACAGCTCTAGAATCCTGCTAATGTGAATATCTCTTGTCTTTCAGCTGGTAGGTTCCATTACTGTTTTTTCGAGAACTTTCTTAGCTGTTTAACTTATGAGTTTTGAGTTAAATTTGATCAAAACTGCTATTGTTGTTTTTAATACTACTGTTGTTGTTGGTTTTGTTAATATTATCATTATTCGCTAAAATTGCGTTTTCAGGTGATAACTAGAATTTTTTGATTTGCACAGCATGAATAGTAGCTGAGGAATTCACTGCGTTTGTCCTGCTGGAAGAGGAAGTTTCTCTGAGATTAATGTTGATTTTCTGTGATGACCGAAAAGAAGTGCTGACGTTATTGCTGTTGTGAGTACTACTACTTTGAGCACTTTCTGGGATATTTATTGAGATAGAATTCACCTGGGACAGATAAACAATGAAATGAGATGAGGGAAGGGGGTTAAAAATGAAAATTTAGCATTATTTTGTATATTTTTGTACTTGTTATCTATGCGATTAAGGTGGATTCTTAAATCTAAGTGATTTCTCATTAATACCTTCAGTTGTCCTACGTCTCTCGAGCAAAGAATATTTTCCATTCACTTATTTGTGTTTTGTTCGTGATGAGTTTCCTTTATCACCATTTGATGTGTTTAGCCTAGGACTGTAAGGACTAAATAAAAGATAAATAGACAAATTTTTACAAAACAATATTATCAAAATAACTATAAAATCATGTAGAAAATATCAATTTTTTGAGATATTCCTTTGAAATATCTCACCTGTAGGGTGGATGGACGAGGAACGAATCTTTTAATATCGATTGTTAGTGGAGAAAGGATGTCTAAGGGTTCGTAGTGCGATTTGACCTTGAAGTATTCAGTCTAGAGGTGTCCTCATCTTATAATGTCTCCGAATTGCTGTTCTCATTTTCGTTGTGGATCTTTGGTACTTAGCCTCTTGATTGCTCTCTCTTCTCTGCACAATAAAGCAAGATTTTATATTAATAATATTGGTAATTATCATGATTATTTTTAGTCTTCCTGCTCACCTGAGAAAGATCGATCTTCTTTAGAATTTGTGCTGTTGAATTAAATTTTTTTAATCAAATTTGCAGCAGCTCCACCAGGTCGAGGAGACAATACTAATCCTGCGTTTTCTCTAGATTTATGTGGAGATGCTTCTGAAACTGTTTGGATTTCACCAGAGAAATTATTGAGATACAAAAAAATAGAAAAACTATCTTAAACTAGATAAATCTATTATGATCTCTTTACTTCTTTCCTCGAATGTTCTGCTTAGATTCATACTCGTATTCTTGGACTATTAAACTCCCTTGCTGATAGCACTGCTTAGTCTTTTACGCAAAAATAATTTAAGATTTAGATCGATTAAAATTTTTAAAGAAAAACACATTTCATAAGAACTATTTGAGCAGTTACTTATTTCTCGATAGGCTTATCTTTCTTTCCTTCAGATGGCTGAACAAAATAAACCCAAACATGGCTTCCTTTCCATCTAAGAAATCATCTGCTTCTTTTCCTTCCAGCTGGGAAGGATATAAATATTCCACTTTCTAGGCTTAAGTGAAGTCAACAGCACCTGAGAAATACCAACAAATTGGAGTTCTTCCTCCTGAAGATAGCACAACTGACTCCTTAATTGTGTCTAATATTTCAGAGATCTATCTGGGATGCTCACAGAAAACCTCGGGAATTGAATTTATACATACCTTAGAAAATATCAAAAGGGAATTCAATCAAATAGATCCACAATAAATGAGGAGAGTTGTACTTTTCCATCAAGAGGAAGCAATCCTGTTAGATCACAGAACAGATCTTGCACTTCTGAATTATCGTAGAGTAGTTCACACAGGAAACGACTTGAAGTTCTTCGAAGCTCTAAACAAAAAAATGAAAAAAAGAGTTAAAAACTTAATGAATAAACCATCTCGCTTTTTTGGTTTTTAAAAATAAAAAGAAGCAGCAAATTCCTCCGAGCAAGCAAGCTAATATCCTCCAATCAAAAAGGTTTTAGTCTTGCGCAGCACTTCCCTCCTTAGAATTCTAAATTCTTTATTCTGATAGAATATCTTTTGGCATTTCCCTTTGAAAATAACTCTTTTAAGATTGTATTTATTGGAATCTACTTTAATTTTGATCCTCGATGTTAGAGAGTATTTTGAGGAGATCACTTGGCGTTAAGGAATTGAAAATCTCTATTTAATGCACTTTACTGTCGTGGATATGCCTAATTTGTTTAGTATCAACGAACAAAAACAATTTAGATATGTTCTTCTCATCATTTTTAAGAACCCCCAATCAGGCATAATATATTAATCCATACTCTATGAGCTTTGCCATCGAATCAATCAGCATTGCTTTTTCAGTCTCATTGTATTCACTCATATTCTTGGAATCTCGATATTCTTGCACAGTTTGTGAAAAAGATGGACAGGTGTCGTCCTTACCAACTCACTGGCTCACTGTCTCAATCAATCCTAAAATAAATTATCAAACTGACTTTTTGTTTTTTTCTCTTTCTCTTTTTGATTAGCTTTCTTTTTCTTCTTTTCATCCAATCAATCAATTCAATTTAATTCTTTACAAAATCCAATCTATCAAAAAAATTGTCTTTTTTTCCTTAACGACCATTAGCTCTCATAGCATATCATAAATAAGTATCTAAACTCATCTCTTATCCTTCATAAATCCTCCCTCTTTTTTTTAATATGTTTTTCTCAACTAAATTTTTAACTAAAAACAAGAAAGAGATTCCTTAAGATAAAAACATATCAAAATTTTACATAAAAAACATATTCAAATCTTCATATTTTGAGACATATTATCCTCTTGTTTTTCTTCCAAAATTACTAGAATCCTCCAAATGCAAACTTAAAAGGAATCCTTTCAAAAAATATATCTTCATCCTTTTAAACTTTTAATTGTCTTTGTTCCAGTTGATGCAGTTCTCGATGAATCTGGCTTATCTGCTATTTCTATTCCTTCATCAATCTAATTTACATATGAAGTCTCACTGATTTACGCACTTGAAGAGTAAAAGCTTCCCGATTTAAACAGCTACTTATGATATTGGTAAAGAACCAAAAATGAAAGTGGACCAAGTACTATTATTCCAAGCAATGTAACCCTAATCACCTAATTCATAGTAACCTAAAACAAAACATAATCCTCCTCTGATTTGTACTCTTTTTATTATTCTTATGTTTCTTTTTTGCCATCGATTTTTTCAGATGATAGAACATCTCGAAGTGTTTAATATGCTTAATTCACAGAAGCCGAATTGAAAAGTACAGTATATTGTATCAATACAACCAAAACATAGCACAAGAATTGCAGGAACTAGCAGATTCTTCCAAAACACAAGAATACTTAGCAGGTATTGAAATAATCAGCCATCCGAGATACTATGAAATTCAAGTAGCCTAATAAAACTAATCCACTCAAGAGTTGGTAGTAGTTTTCGTCTTGAATCTGGAGTTCTTACCCTATCTCGCTTTTCGAGTGCATCTTGAGGAATTTCTAGCAGACGAAAGAGTTCACAAGCATTCCGATGCTCAGAAGAATGCTCAAGAACAAAAAAGCTATTTTGAGCATTCAATCAGTTAGTTTTTGAAGATGAAATTCAGATCCAATCGATTTATTTCAAACTTTACTTTATCACCTGAGAGAGAGAAAAAGAAATTGAATCTTAAAAGAAGAGTGTTTTGGATGGAATTGTATGTGATGAATCTAGTTGGATAGTCCTTAATTCACTAGTAGTTTCTTGGTTTAAAAATTATGAATTGTGATTTGGAAGGAAAAATAAATAGAAATAACTGATAAACACATAAGTGTAATATTTCTATTCTACTTTCAACTCAATTACTCTAATTTAGTTTATTTTTATTATCTGATCACAATTTTGTTTCATATTTATTTTCATTTTTTACACATCATTCATTTATTTGATTAAAATATTTGTTTTAATTAAATCTGCAACAAGAAGAAGTCAAAAAAAGCAGTGCTCTTTTTTTTTTCTATGATTTTTCTTCCTTCCAATGAAACATCTTCTATTTATTTTCAATTCACCTGAAAACCAGTCATTGATTTGACTCTTGTATTAGGGCTAATTCAAAGGAAATATTTTCTCAAATAAAATCCCGTTCAAAAAAAATAAAAAATTTCTTAGTTTTGTTATCAATTCCCTTGGGAAATTTCATGAAAGAAAGATAAATGTCTGAACCAAAGTTAAACCAGGTTTTCCTTTAATAGAATTGTCAATCATCACAATCTTCTAATTAATAGCAGAAAAACACAGCGAAGAACCGAAATGAAATGAAATCCTTTGGGGAAAACTATTAACCAATCAGAGTTAAGATTAATCTTAGAGATTCGCAAAGAACTCAAGACTTAAATCAAAAAAGGACTCAAGAATCCTACTTTTTCTTCTGAAATTAAGGGAGAATCTCAATCGCTTTGAATTTGAATACACACTTTTCTTGAGCTGAGAGCTAGCTAAAGTCGTCAGATCGAAACTCCAAGAAGCCTGATAAAGAAATAAATTAATAAAAAAAATATCTCTAATCAAAAACAAAAGAATATCCAAATCAAGACAAATGGCCTCTACTAAGAAATCAGCTACCAAATCAGCATCTCGCGAAAGATCCAGAAGCCCTAAGCCTGTTGTGTCTGCTAAAAAATCCGCAGCCAAGAGATCAGCTTCCAAGAGCCCCGTCCCCTTGAAACGCTCAGTCACCCCTACCAAGGCTAGCACTGGAAAAGTTTCCGCTAAGGTATCTACCGCTAAATCTGCTTCCAAGACTCCTACTAAGGCTTCAGCTGCTAAGTCTGCTGTTAAATCCACTGCTAAGTCTGCAGCAAAGAGCTCTGCCAAGAAATCTACCGGCAAGGCATCCTCCAAGAAGGAATGAGTAAATCGAGTAAAATCCAATGACCGAAATAGTTGCAAAAGATACTCTTTCTCTGCTCATTTCTACGGCTTTAGCAAAATGTATCCAAGCCAAATTAGAACTTGTGTGTGTGTATCTCATAAATATGTTCAGGCAATATTTCAGGACAAGTCTTACATTTTTTTTACATTGAGAGAGGGATGAAATAAGGAATAAATAAGATATTTCTATTCGGTTTTTTGTTCTTATTTTTGAGGACTTATGGATGGGTTTTGTAAAACAATCAAAAAGATTCAAAAAAAAAAGGATAAAATCATTGATATTTATTAAATAACACATAATATACTTGTTTTAAATGCCACAACAAACCCATTAATAAGTACCTAGTATTAAATCATATTGAAGAAACAACCATTAAAAAAGCAAATGATACATTTTATAATTTCTCTCTTTTTTTTTCAAAGAGAAGGTTGAAAAAACGACAAGATAAAACGAAGATAAAGAGAAAAAAGAAAGATGAAAATATTTCAATCATTTTTCAGATAAACTGCAATTACTTAATTCCTAGAAGAGTGTTTAAATCAGTAAATATATATTTTCGAATTAACAAATTATCAACAGAACATGGGGGGTCAGTAATAAAACAGTAGAGGTAAAAGGTTTCTTAATCAACAAGAAGAAATTTAGGTATTAATAATCTTATCAAATAAAAGCTGTCAATGATTACTAATACTTCTCATAGATACCTCCAAATAATTTGTAACAATAATTGTAAATCGTTTTTTTTAATTCCTATTTTTTCTCAATAGAAATCCTAAGAATATCTATCTAATAGGCAATTTTTATTGTTAAAAGATTACAAAAAAAATCATTACCACATGAGCAGACAAGAATAAAAATAGCTTTATAATTAATAGTTATCGAATAAAAGAAAAACAAAAAAGAAAGTCAAATAGGAAATTAGAATTATCTTTTTGAATACCAGATACAAAACCACTAGCAGGAATAATTCAAATATCCTTGATAATCAGGGTACTTTTAAAGGTCTTCTGCTTACTTTTTGATTTTTTTATTGAAAAGGAGAGGATGATTTAAGAGTGTTTTTGATTATTTGCAATAAAAAAGGAGGATGGAATAGAAGAAATTTGTTTTGTTTTTAGTCTATTTGAAAAAATCTTGTAAAGAAAAAGTGGTGAATTTGAGAAATATCCTGCTAAATTAATATTTCGTAAACCTTCTACTTTAATCGAGATGAAATTAAGTATCACTTTATTGTTGGAGTTTACTCAGTTCGAAAGAATAGCTGCCACATATTTTCCAAATGTACAACTGTCAAACTCAAAATAATTAAAATAAATTTTGGATTTTAAAGTTGGTATCAGTTTATCAGTCATTTTTATGACGGAAATTGAGAAAACAATATAATGGTTTTGTTTCTTTGACATTCTTTAAAAGCAAGAAGGGAAATAGGTGATAAATCTGCTAGCAAGAAAATTAACTTGGTTTTTCTTTGAGAATTGGTACTTTCTTTACATAAAACTAATTCATCTGTCAAAGAATCAAATTAATTGAGAAAATAATACTTCAAGAATAATTATGCTCCCTTTGCTTGAGAAAAAGGACAACGAAACAGAACAGAGATTGGTCTGTAAACTCATCCCGAAGTAAGTCAACAAACCTAAAGATATATTTTATTTACGAGGCGAACTCATCATAGATTTAAACACCTACTCAGATTGTAGGATCTCTTCCTTAAATTTCTTCAAATAAGTCAGTAGAGCCATATTCTCTAAGGAACTTGGAACGCTCTATACAGAATTTCGACAAGATACCTGTAACTTCGATCCTTATGAAAGCGCATGCTTTGTATTGAAATAAAATGAAAACAAAGAATTCAGACTCTTTGCAGATACAATAGCCGAAAATGAAGTCAAGCAAAACAAAGAGGTTCAAGTCAAAGAGCGGCTAGTATAAATAGCTTCGGAGTATCGTTAAGCTAGATCGATTGCAGCTACGAAAAGAGATTAGTTTCTTACCTTCAGAAAATAAATGATTGAGTAGCTTCCGAAGGATAGATATTTTGAATATGCTGATGTACTCTACGATTATTCTTCCAAATCATCGAAGATAATCGGAAACGGTATAAATGAATTATTCTGTAGATTGCTTGGAAGTGATCTAGAAAAAATGCAGGAAATATTTTTAAGAAAGGGGATCCTTGAATATATTGAATCTAACTCTCGCATTAGGATGATGAATAGAATTATTGGTATTATGAACCAGACAGACAATGGAGAAGACATTGTGTTTGAGGAGCAGATTATGTTCTTAACTCTGGATGATATTTCAATCGAATCTAAATTAATTATCCATGTTTATACTTGCCGCTCCAATGATGCATTCAAGCCATTTTTCCATGCAGATTACTAGCAATTTCTTTGTGATAGAGTATTTGTAATTTCAGAGATACTCATTAGCGACTTTGATGTGAAGAAAATAAATTAGATTCGTCTTGCGCAAGCATAACTCAGTGCAGAATCTGGAGATAATTATTTACCCAACCTCTTACCATCAAAGGAAGATGCCATAATTGTAGAGGAAACATAAAATGACTTTGATATGGAATCGAAAATAGAACAAACAGCTACTAAATCAGATCAAATTGAATAATCCACCCCTAATATTTAAAATTTACTACTAGATATTCCGTATTCAGCTCAAAGTCAATATTTTGTGGACATGTTTTACACATAAGAACCAAAACAAACACCTAGAGATTAAGAATTTTCAACTTAAAAGACTTGCGGTTATAAGATGATCAGTTAGTATTGTTAAAATTAACAATGAACAAACAAAAAATCCCTTTGATTACTTATTAATTTCTTCAAATTTACAAATTTATCTGTGTATAATCTTCTATTATTTTCATTCATAAAAGATTTAAAAGAAATACCAACTGCAAAAAGAGGATACTCTTTATTAAATATAACAATAGCTATCATCGCTTTTTAGGTGGAAATTTGAAAAAAATATTTACTTTTTTTGCTTTTTTTAAAAAAAGATATGATTTTCAAGCAGATTTCTTCTCTTTCATAGAAAATCCCGATAACTTCTCAAAGTGTGCTTGAAATTTATGCTAAGAATCTATTACATTTTAATCTTCAAAAAAAAGAAAAAATAATTTCCTTTTTTTACAGTGTTTTTCTTGTTTTGTATACTGTATTACTGGTTTAAAGTTACAAAGTAGTTTTAGAGTTTGCCATTTCTTTGTGTTTAGGATCTCCTAAATCATTCTCTTCTATTTGTTCCTACAATCTTGCTACCTACTTTTTTCCTGTCCCATCAATAATTTTTACACTAATTTCTTCAGCTCCTCACCATAAAAGGAAAATATGGATTCTTGGTCATTGATCAGAAGAGAATATGAAAATACTCTCAAGTCATTCAGAAACATCCAAAATATTTTTGCAGTTCATATGCAATCTCTTTGTCACAAGCCTAACACATTTTTTCAAACGATATCAAGAACTCTTTTCCATCTTTATTTTATCGATTTCTATCGAATCTGTCCCTGCATTTTAGAAAAAAAACAAAACGTTTCATTCTAATAGTTAGCATGTATGATATGCCATTTCTGTATTGAAATTTAAAAATCTCCCTACCAAACATCTAAACTTTCCTCTCGACCTTGAACTTTTAGAAAAAAAGGTTTTAATAGCGATTTACATCGTTAACTCAAAGAATGTTGCTCATTGTACTAACAAAAATAAAAAATTATAATCCCATTGATAGGTCTGAAGTCTCACAAGCTATTCTTGGCCATTTGAAGTTAATTGTCTTCAGTAAGCGATTCCATATATCTTAAGCAAAGGAGTTTTCTCAATGCTATTTTTAAAAAATAAACAGAATTAGAACATTTAGCAAGCAAACATTTGAATTTCTATCAAAATTTATTAGTTCATAACCAACAATAAACCCACCCAGCGAGGGAGGATTAGATGTTATTTTATTGACGGCTTCCTCAAGTTAAATTTATTGGCAATAAAGCAAAGAAAACGGGGAGAAACTTAGAAAAAAAGATGTTAATTCTGATGTGTTTATTGAAATTATCTATTTCATAATCTCTTTTGAGTGAAAGCAGACGGATGATGGGAAATCGTTGTCTATCATTTTTTGTAGTAATCATAAATTAAGTTTCTGTAAAAGAACCTTTTTTGTGTGACTTGATGCGTAAAAGTATTCCTCCGAAAACCTGAAACTGATTCTTTCTTTATTAGATTTAACTTCATTCAAGCAGTGATTTATCTGGCTCATCAGCAACTCATACCAAAGCTATTCTGATTTAAAAGTAATAATATCCCTCATAAATATCTCTAAAAGTAAAATAGTTCTTTGAAAGTGGGGATAGGCATCATCGGTGAAGGATCGGGATATAAGAAGCTTCAGACATGAACCTAGATTTTGAAAATAGATAAAAATCAAAAACAATACAGATCAAAAAAATGAAGAAAATCTTGAAGAGATCTATTGGAAAGGGTAAAAAACAACTCAAAAAGAAGGAAGAAGATGAGGTATCTGAAGGGACTGTGAAAAATATAATTGAGAGTGTTATAGTGTAAGAGGAAATAAGAGAAGGAGAAGAGAAGGAGAAAGAGGAAACTAGTGAGTTAAAAACAACTTGTATGAAATTGATTCCTAAGTAGATTAATAAGCCTGACAACATTTTTTACTTGAGAGGAGGTATTTTCATTGATTTGAGCTCTAGCAATGAATATTCTCGGGTATCAAATATCAATTTTCATACTTAAATTAGAAGCTGCTCGATTGTACGAGGTTATCAAGTTGTTTATACCGAATTTTAAACGGGATCATCTGCTTTTGATTAGCATGAGTAAGCTATTTTAACGTTAACTAAACATGTTGATCATGAGAAGAATCAACTCGCAACAGCACTTAAGAAACATGAGCTTAAAGTATTCTAAGATGCACTAGTTAAATAACAGGTGCAAAAATTAATGAAAACCAATTATTTCGTTGAGCAAGATGTTAACTTAAAGGAATAAGAATTCCAAGATTTTCGTGAATCTGTGATAAAATCTCTCCCAAGAGATAAAATATTCCATTTCGTAGACTTTGGGTTTGACTCCAACGGGATGAGTATGAAAGTGCTGGGAGAAGGTTTCAATGACAAGTTCTGCAATCTGATGGGATGCGATATTGACACATTTTAGGATATTTCCCTGAGAAAAGGCATCCTTGAATTCAAGCAGGCAAACATGAGAATCAAGCTGCTCCACAAAATTATCGAACTGTTCCTAGAAGGAAAAAGCCAACAATGCATGGGTGGAGACGTGGGCATAATCACACTTGATGACATTCTCATCGACTGCTAGTATAATGCAGATGTCTATATCTCTCCTTCCTACAGTGCTCTCAAACCATTCTTTCACCCCCAATACACAAACTCCCTGTTTGACAGGGGATTTGCCGTCATCGAGCTTATTTTGACAGATTTCCACATCCAAAAAATAAACGCAATTAGAGCGAAGTACCAGCATGAAGCAACCATTCTCACCAACTCTTATGACAATCTTCTCCTGCCACAATAAATTCCCTTGATTGAAAAGGACACATTGCAAAATTAAAATACTTTTAACAATAAATCCAAATAAAATTTAAAGTCACAGTAGATATTTTATGATCTCCCCAGTGATCAATCTAACGATATGAGCTGCCATTAAGAATCAAACAAAATGGTCATGTTTACAGAGTACAATCTTTACTCTGGACATTTTTTTGAACAAAATGAAGATGATAATAACGAATCTCAAATCAGCGACGAATAAATTCCCATTGAAAAGCAGTAAAGCTTCCCTTGTTCTTCAATAAATTCCTTTGAATAACAAACTCCTACTAAATCTTCTATTCTCCTTGCTACCAAAGCATGCAACTCTTCTGTTTCTAACATTACAACCGATATCCCTTATTAAATCTAAAGCTAATTCTTTATCGATCGCTTTTACAATTAATTCTCAAATAGCTCTAGACTCTCTCATGGTTCATCCTCTCCAAGATGCGGATATAAATATGTTCAATAAGAACACCAACAATAACAATCATCATCACCATCATTACCTCTCTGAAATATTTCTAATAAATATAATGTACTTTAATATGTTTTTTTACATCTAGTAGATAATTAAATAAATTTCCTCAAAAATCTTAAAATTCAAGTATGATTTCTATTTCACATAACATTTTATGTGAATAAATATCATAACAAAAGAGGGAAAAGATAACTTTAGCTTTTTTCTTGCTAGGAATATTTTCATACAGTAGTTTAAAAAGAAATAAGAAAACAATAGATTCCAAAGAATTAGCATAAAGGGTTAATTTTATCTTTTTCAAATCCCTTCCTTGATATTTAGTTTACATCTCAAATCAAGTTTGTTTTGCTAAATTGTAAAATTGTGAAACAACCAAAAAAGAATCTATTTCAAAGAAAAAATTTGAATAATTTGTACTTCAAAACAAAAATAGAACACAATTTTATCTATTTTGATATTTCATGAGTTAACTTAAACCTTCCCACAGTGAAATAATTTACCGACCTAATTATCTGAGAATAATAAGGAGACAACTCTAAAATATCACATGATCTGCAGGAAATCCTTTCAAAAATACAACTTTCAAGGAGTCAAATTAATTAATTTTTATTTCTTAGTTCTGGTAATGTGGTGAATGTGAAGAAAGAAACACTGACAATAATATTTATTCGTAAAGGAAAATAAATCAAATTAATTAAAAATATGTAATTCTTTTTGAAGAAAAAAAATAGACAATTTAAATGTTAAAAATCAAATGGAAAAGGGATTGAAAAAAAAGCGTTAAGTAAGCTTCTTTGACATGTCTTAATGTGGATTAAGCAGAGATGTTCAAACTTTGAAATAATAACTGAGATTATTCAGCCAAAAATGCTATTTTTTTGAGATTTTGAAGTGGTAATCTCATAAGGTTGATTCAAAATTGAAAATCAAACGAAGAAATGAGTGGTTTATCAAAAGAAAAAACCTCAATAATTCCTTTGGGTGCCTCTGGAAATCTTTCACGATGTGTTTCATTCTTTTGTATTGTTGAAGATACGAGAGAATGTTAAAATTCTTTATTGCTGAATTTTAGTTAAAAAGAATCCTATTTTCATTCTCATATGGATAAAAATAGTATTATGTTAATTCTTTGCTCATAGCAATCTATCTGATGACTTTATTAAGTCAGTTGTTTTTATGGCAACAAATTTATTTTTTAATTTGAGAGAATGGAGGATTGACTACATCTTTGTCATCATAATTTTTTTGTATTCAAAGGATTTAACGAAGAGGCATTGCTAATAAAGAATAAATAATAAAAAATTAAGTTAATCAACTCACTGTATTTATTATTTGTCTATTTGTATTTTTTTTCTTCTGATTATAAAAAGAAGCTTATTGAAAAATAACAATTCCCAGAGAGGAGGGCTTAAAACTAATAAGGACAACAAAAAATGGCCATTTTGTAAAGTATTTTAGAGTTAGTTTAAATTCCTTGTTGTTTTAAATAATAAAACCTAATTTCTCATAAAAAAGAGTTAAAAATCATCTGTAAGTATCAAAATACAGTATTCTAGGGTTGTTAGTTACGTAAAAATGAATGATGATTAGCTGATGTAAAAAAGAGTAAGACTTTTGAACTTTCGTCAAATTTCATTGGGAGAAACCTAGAATGAAACATAAATAGGTTGGGGATTACATCTGATATCTTTCGTTTTGCAGAATAAAAATATTAATTGTCTTTAATGAAGAATATTTAAATGCAAAAAGAAATAGGCAGATTCTTTTTATCGAATTTACATAACATTCTATTTATCTTTTGCCTTAATTAAAAGCAAATAGAACTAATATATAACACATTGGGAAATGGGTTGTCTATTTTATTTATGTGTTTTTGTTCTAAAAAAACTAATAGAACATTCTGCTATTAGCCTTATGGGGATTACTCAAAACGTAAGATTCGATCTTTTGAAATCTATCATCGATATAATCTGATCACGCCTTTGTTTGATATTTCTCAAGTAGTTTTGAGATAATCAGAAATAGTAGTACAATAATTATCTACATTTTTGCTGGAAATCTTTAAAAAAATTGATGATTTGAAAGGTGAATCAATCAGGGAAAGGAAGTGGGTGGTTTTTGAGCTTCATAGAGAAAGACAAAGTAGATAATAAAAATAAAATTTTAATTATTGGAATTAAAGAATTTTATTAGGAATTAGAGGTATGTTGTAGAAGTAGATCATGATGAAAACTAACTGCAAGGAAGAGAAAACAGAAAATGCTTAGAGAATTAAAGATAGTTAGAAACTGAATAAGGAAATAGAAAAAAATGATTGCTAAAATGAGGCTCAAAAAATGACTTGTGTGTAATTCATTCCGAAATAGGTTGCTAAACCTGAAAACTTGTTTTTCTTGAGAGGAGGCATCTTAATTGATTTAAACTTTGATAATGAGAACTCAAGGATATCCAATATGAATTTTGTCACTCAATTGAGGAGCTGCACAATTGTAAGAAGTTAGAAAATTGTTTATACCGAATTTTAATCTGGAGGAGTTGGTTTTGATTCACATGAATAGGCAATATTAACTTTGAGCTAATATGCCGATTTTGAGATGAATCAACTAGCAGAAGTACTTAAGAGACATGAGCTTAAAGTGTTCTAAGATGCAATTATTAAATAGCAGGCATGGCAAGTGATAAACAGTAATTCCTTTGTTTAACACTCTATTCACATTAAAGAGAAAGAATTCCAAGATTTTCGTGAATCTGTGATAAAATCTCTGCCAAGAGATAAAATTTTCCATTTCGTAGACTTTGGGTTTGACTCCAACGGGATGAGTATGAAAGTACTGGGAAAAGGCTTCAATGACAAGTTCTGCAATCTGATGGGCTGCGATATTGACACATATCAGGATATTTCCCTGCGAAAAGGCATCCTTGAATTCAAGCAGGCAAACATGAGAATCAAGCTGCTCCACAAAATTATCGAGCTTTTCTTAGAAGGAAAAAGCCAACAATGCATTGGTGGAGATGTGGGCATAATCACACTTGACGACATTCTCATTGACTGCTAGTACAATGCAGATATCTATATCTCTCCTTCTTACAACGCTCTCAAACCATTCTTTCACCCCCAATACGCAAATTCCTTGTTTGACAGAGGATTTGCCGTCATCGAGCTTATTTTAACAGATTTCCACATCCAAAAAATAAACGCAATCAGAACAAAGTACTAACGCGAAGCAACCATTCTCACCAATTCTTATGGCAATCTCCTTCTTCAACAATAAATTCCCTTGATTGAAAAGGATTAATTGTAATCCATCCATGAATCTACAACCATTGACGCTCAAAGTCTTATTTATTAAAATTTACACCACCAGCAACAAAAATATGATTGGTAAGAATTCGGTTTGAAAAACAATCTTTGTAAAGACTCAGATAACTCGTTATCTTAAGATCAAATATTTAATAATCTCCCTCTGCAAAATAATAACCTGAATCCAATGTACTTTGCTGAAGTAAGCTAAAATGCAAACGAAAGCAGCTAAAACCCTCAAGCTTAAAGCTATTAGAATTATCTTTTGAATAGCAGTTTTTTTGAGTAATACTCCTCCTCACCTTACGAACCTATTTAAACTATCAGCAAATCACATAACTCAGCTGTGTAGAATCTCTTAGCAGATATTCCTCATTAAATCCAGAGTTAATTCTTTCTTGAACGCTTTTATGGTTCATTCTCAAGTTAAACAAATTAGAAACTGCCTACAATACCTGGGCGATGCAGTTTTAGGACAATCACTCAAGAATAAAGGAACAATTGAACACACACTCACCCTTTGATGCTAAATTTTTATTATTATTAATTTGTAATTCATATTTTGTCAAGAAATATAAAATATATTGATTATGTTGGAATAAAAGTGATTCCGATGTATTAAATTCTAAACTATTTATTTCTGGAATAGCTAAATTTCTACATACAATATTTATATTTTCTCAAAATAAAATCATCAAGTTAATTTCCTATTTCATGTTCCTTAAGACAAAAACAATCTGAATTACTGATGTGTTTATGTTTATTCTCTCAAAGAATTACGATGATTCAGTTGAAGAGCACAACAATTTTCAAGAGAAATCTTAAAGATCTTTCTTGAAATGAAAAAAAAACAATTTACTAAAACCTATTTATCTTATATTTTCCTTATTTTTTTTTAAAAAAAAAGTAACAAATTAAGCAGCTGTAGAAGGAAGTGGAGAGAATAAATAACTCATTCGCTAATCCTAAACTGCTAGGATGAGATGTGCAAATGAAGATAAGTCTACGAAATGGATTCTTTGAAAGGATTTGCATGTTGAACCGTAAATTGGAAAGAACATAGAGAAAAAATTAATAGAAGGAAAATAGTAATTTTGAAAGAGATAACTTAGATTATTAAGTCAAATCAGTAACTCTGAATAGTAATAGAATACGAGAAATGATTGTGTCATGGTATTTTCTCATTAATTGATATTTTTGACGGTTATTCAAAATACATTCAAACCATAATTGACAAATATCTCTATCAAAAGAACATAGATTTGCCATAAAAGATCAGTTAAATAAATGACCTAAATATTTAAATATGTTTTTGAGTTTGAAACTTATTTTTATCCTCTCCTGAATTATTGTCCAAATTAGCAGAATAGCCCTCTCCTTGGTTTGTATAATACTGAAAATAATTCATTGATCTAATTCGATGTGCTTGAATATTGGGAGAAATGAGAAATCTACTCTTTCTGCTGTAATTAGCAATAGTTTTACTTCATTTGACTTTAAGCGGGGAAACGAATTATTCATAAGATAAAATAGACAATAATAATATTGCAATCAACCTTTAGGCTTATTAAAGATTCCACTAAATCATCCGAATCCACGCAAGCAATAATTCCTCCTCCCCCCCCTCCCCCAAGAATTCCATGTGTTTATCTTATTAGCTAACTTCCAAAAATGGAATAAAGACATCAAACTGATAGCAGGAACTGGGAGGCATAATTGTCTGGTAATATCTTGTTTATTCGTGAAACATCTCTAAAGTTATTTTGATTTTCGTATTATTCTTCCTAAGTAATTACATTTCAGGCTTACTTATCTTTTTATCATTATCATATCTATTTTATGTAATTTACTTTGTATGGTTTCTGAAAAACACGGTCTATTTTAATCAAATGCATATAAATTCCATTCCTCAGAATTCATTCCAAGATTTGATTATCACAAACTAAAGTTATTAAGATGACGGATTTTCAATAGTTTTAGTTCATTTGAGCTACAAATTCTCCTCATTTTTCAGAGAAACTTAGCTCATGTTGAGATTTCCCTAAAAATCAAATGGATTTTTATACCGAAGATCCTAAGAAAAACTCAATAAAAGCAGTAAGCTAAAAATAATATCTGTGTAAAGTTTTATTTCCTATTGAGATTACTCTTAATTTAGATAGAACGAGGATGTGTTGCAGATAATAACAAATTAAATCGCATTCTTTCTCAAAAAAAAATTTTATCGAAGAAAGTACATTCGTTGTATTCTTCCTAAAACTCTCTCTCGGAAAGTTAGCCTTTCTTTTTTTAGAAACAATCAATGGATATCGAAGATGGATTGTCTGATAAAGCGCAGATGGAGAGTGAAATGATCGCTTGTGGGCTTGAAATTCTCAGCTAAGAAGAAGAAGAAGAAGATAACGAAAACTGCCAATAAGAAAAAGATGGAAATGATAAAGAAGACAAAGAAATCTAATGCTTTCCTTTCAACGAAATTTCTTCATCTTAACCGGAACAGTAGATATCATTTTAATGCAAAAAGCAGTCAAGCCATCCAACAACTTCATAAGACTTATTAACCACTTTTGGCAATTCAACTTAGATGCCTGAAGAAACTAATCAATAATCAGCTAGTAATCGCATTATTAATAGCACTCTTTTCCAACAAAACAACTCATCCAACAGACAAACAAAAACTTCTTCAAAGTTATCATTTTCACTCATCCCAAAGTAAATTCAAAGACCATTTAATCTATTTAATCTAAAGGGGTGTCTATTTATTGACTGCAACAGATACTACGATACTCGCATATCTAATATAAACTACTATTTTTAATTAAGCAGCTCAAGTATCTTAAGAGACAGGTAAGTGCTGTATGTAAAATATGAATCTGACCCAAAAATATGTGATTCATATGAAATGGCTATTGAGTATCTAAGAGATTTCCCCAATAAAGACTGCAATGAATTAGCAGAAAAATTGGCTGACTTTGAGTAGTTCAATGCCATAGATGAGAAAGTTAAATATTAAGTGCTAGCAATAGCATAATCTAATCCTATGATCGATAAATTACTTCAAACAAAAAAAGAGGAATTCCTGCAGGAAAGAGAGAAATTAATAAACTCCCTGTCTAAAGATCGCTACTATTCTTATATAGACTACTCCTATGATTATCAGAATATGTGCTACAATTTTGAAGGAGCAGGTTTCAATGAGTTATCATCAAGATTCATGGGATGCGATTTAGATTCTATGCAAGAAATCTTTATCAGAAAAGGCATCCTTGAAATGGCTGAAGCAGAATCAAGGTGGAGAGTTTAGAATAAGTTAATAGATATGACATAGCAATATTATTATGGAGCCAGCCCAATTCGATCAGAAGTTATCAGAATAATTACTCTAGATAATATATAAGTTGATCTAACACTCGTTGTTTAGATGTATTAATCTTCAGAAAATGAGTTTCTACAAGGGTTCTTCCATCCAGATTATGTGCATCATCTTTTTCAAACGGGCTTTATTATTTCGGAGCTATTAGTCACAGATTTTCATGTCAAATAGATAAATGCCATTCGTGAAGATCGCTTGGTCAAAAATTTACCTTTAGAAGATTTAGATAAAGAAGTCTACTCTGGTGTCATTCCAATATCAGATGAACAAGAGAGACTTAAAGGAGTACTTGAATCTTCAGACTTTTAAGAAAATACTATGAACAGTTATTTTTTTGACAACTTAAAAGATGATTCTTAAAATTTGCATTTAAGTGTCAAATATCCTTAAAATTTAAGTTTTGACACTGATTAATTGCAAAAAAATGATAATATTTTTCCAGATTTTGCTTAAAGTAGCAGAGGAGAAGCAGAGAGAATTGAAAATTCTGTAATAGGTTAAGATTCTCCTCTTGAGCCTTTGTCTTTGATAAAAAATTAAAATGGAAGTCTTGTTAAAAATCTAATGATTGATATTCCTTATTAAGCTTAGACTTCTTACTTTATGGAGAGATTCTATGGCTCAAAAAAGCCAATTCGATTACCATTATAAGATGCGAATCCTAACAAAACATGTAAATTTAAGAGTATTGTAAGTTGAAATATTTCACAGAATTCAACAACAACAAAATAATCTTTAAAAATATTACCTTGAATTCAGTTCTTAGGAGAATCTAATACTATTTATCTTCCTGAATAAAAGTACTCTTGAAGTACTTTAAGGCAGGTAGTGATGTGTAGATCTAAAATATTGTCAATTAAAAAAAAGTGTGTTTAACTCACATAAATAACACAATCTTATTTAATATCTTAGGTCATATTTGTTTTACTAATCCCCGAAATATGATTTACTAAAATTCTAGAAAAAACATTTCCGTCTTTTTAAGGGTTGAATAATTAGATTATCTTCAACAAATTTACTTGATTAGAAATTATTGAATTGTTTTTGTTTTCTCTTTATTCTAGTTTTTAGTATCTAAATGCTCAAAATATCTTCATAAGTGTAGTGAAAAAAAGCTAGTTTTATGACAATAATTTAGATAAAAATTTTAAAAAGAATGTTAAAACTTTTAATTCCTTTTTTTGTTGTTGAAGACTGACAATGATGTGAGCCTAATAATATGTTGGTTTTCTTAACATAGCATCTAATAAAATGAATATGGACATCACCCAAAAAATGATAAATAATTTCAAAGGTTAATAATTTAATAACTCACCCTCTTTTTTTCTTCTTTCTCCCTATGAACATAATCATTCCCCCAACAAGATAAATAGATGAAATTGAATCACTCTTTTTATTCTCCCTCCTTCAAGTCAAATACTCATAATTAATTAAACTCTTAAAACATTTGAACTATTAAAGCAATGCTCTGATTACCAAAGCAATCTGTGGAAGAAGTAAAGTTAGAACAGTTTTTGCGGCCCGATCCGCACACAAGGCTCAAGATATAACCCCAAAAGAATTTTTAGAAATCCTCAAATCATCTAACTGATTTTCATAGGTACGCATAAAAGACATTGAGAAATCACCAAGTTGAATACCTAAATAATGGCTTCAACTGTAAGAATGATAGAGATAGATCAGTAGACCCATTATCAATACATTGATAATATGTTTACTTGGAAGAAAACCATATTAAAAAACTGCTGAAACTTTAACAAAAATCGAATTATCTTTGCTGCTGCTGAATCGACTGATCTCCTTTTCATTATCAAAAGAGAATAACTATATTATAAAAAGAATAAGCTAATTGAATTAGAAAGAGAAAGAGAAAATGAATTTAATCATCAAGAAAAAACAAATAAATTCAAAAATAATTTAAATTCAAAAGTTAATTTAAACCTAAAAATCAAAACAAAAAATCCAAAATAAAAAATTTAATCGCAAATTAAATCAAAGTGGTTCCCTCCTTATTTCATCCAGCCGTAATTTTAAATTTTTTGGCCTCTGAGTTTTTGCAAATACATCAAAAACTTAAACAGAAATTCATTTACAAATTATCATTAATTTTTTTTGTTAGCTGGGTTGGATCAGTCATTTTTGTTGACTTTTTTGAGCAAATTAATTAATTCCATATTACTGTTCACTTTGGTGACTTTCGTGGAAATTAATTAGAAAAAAATAATCGAAACCAAAACATATTTTTCTAAGAAATCTTTATAATATGCAATCTAAACACAAATATTATCATGAAATGTTGTTTTTGCATAAAGAGATAATTCTATTATATAATTCTTGTAGGTTCAGCTGTTTTTTTCATCTCATACGAACTTAAGCTCCAGATGCTACTTGCTATTGTTACTAATTTATGTGAGCAGCTGCTTCAATGACTTCATGCATGCTTTTCAGTTGAGCCTATGATTTAAAATAATAATAGATTTTATAAAAATTATGAATGACAAGAATAATAAAATTCTGCTGCTGTACCTCAAGTTTTTCACGCTCTGATTCGAGTGTCACAACTTTTGTGCGAAGATCTCTGTAGTCTTATCCGAGTTCTTTTGAATTGACAATTCTTTTTGAGAAGAAGAAAAAACATGAGAAATATTTTTACCACAATATGTGGAGGCAAAAAAATAAGAAATTCCCAAAATAGTTTTTGGTTTTAGGATTGATTGGCATATCTCTTTGGAGTTCTTACCCTGTTTGCTATTTGAGAGTGAGATTGACTGATCTGAGATTATCTTTAGCTTTTTTCTATTTGGTAAGTTGTTTTCGCATATCATCGAGTTCTGTGTCTTTGCTGACATTCTACGAGTTGAGCTCTTCATTGTCTGTCTAGACAAATCCCAGTTTCTCTCGAGTGTGAGTGAGAATCTAGATAGTTGTAGTATTTTTCTTCTTGAGCTTATGCAATTCTTCATTTCTTTCTTCGATTTTTTCATTAAGAGTCTAGTTCTCAATCTTGAGTTGTTCAAAGTCAATTAAATGCAAACCCTCAGCTAATTCTTCCTTTTTCTTGAGGATCTTCTAGTTCTTCACATAGGCATTACGGAGCCTTAGAATCTGAAGTCTCAGCTCCTGCAGCTCCTTGGATTTATCTAATTCAGTCTATTCCCATTCATCGATGAGTTTTTCAGGAATCGGTTTGTCTGTTCTAGAGTTAGCTGCTTTTTTAGCAACTTCACGCTTTAATTCCAAGAAAGCATACTTGATTTCATTACATTTCTTTTGCTTTTACTCCAATTTTTTCTACAATTCTTGAGACATTTGATTATATCGTGTTTGGGTTTGTTTCAGATCAAGACGAATTTAATGCACATGTGCTAGGGTATTCAAATACTTGTGCTCGTTCATAGCAGTTTCATTTGATCTATCAACAAACCCATCGTTCTTGCTTTTTATAGCCTTTATCTCTGCTTATCTCTTGTGGTTCAACTCCATGAACTCGTCATGCTGTCTCTATGCTTCACTAATAGCCATCTCCAATTCTTAACGAATTTCTTTCTGTAAAAAATCCAATAAATTCCATTTTTTTGAAGAAAACTCATAATCTTAAAGTGTAAAAATATAAAATCTCATATCCTTTCAATTATCAGTAATATCTTACATTTGAAATAGTGTCTTACTACGCCTACTGAACTTAATTTGGCACTTGTTTATCCTTTTCACCTTGACTTTAATCATTTTTTTTTTCACCTTTATTAGAATCATCTGATTACGATCCATCATCATCATGATGTTCTTCGTCATCTTCATATTCCTTTCTCGAAGCTTTAAGTCTTTTCGCATCAACTTCTTCTTTGGCTTTTCGTTCTTCCTCTTCTAAAGCAAAAATTTCTTATTCTCGCCTGACTCTTTCTTATTCATCCTCTGCAGCATATTTCGGATCGGGATAGATTTAAAACGGTGTCCTTAATCTCAACTGCAAGTGCTTATATGTGAGTTTTTCATTTTTGCTTTGCTTCTTCTTGTAGGGAATCGAATCAGGTGATACTCTTGTATAATACTCAATAGCCATTCTAATATCTTACGGGTAAGAGTCTAATTCAAACTAAGCCACCCATTCTTGAGAGTTTCTGAAATACTCTATGAATTCTGGGCCCACTCCCTTGACATCTTTTTTCTAGTCGTCTACATTCATAATTCGAATCGCGTAGATACCGAAATTCTCGTCTAACATCTTTCCTCTAATTTCCACTTTATTCGGTTCAGGCTAAGCTATTTTCTAGATACTTAGCACTTTTTCAGATAAAATAAGAACAACTACGATCTACATCTCATCGAAAAACACACCAATTCCGATGTGATTGTTTGTTGGATCTAATCAAATTAACACAACAGTTCACATAACTGTTTGATTGAAATTTGTGTGGTATTATTAAAAATCTTACTGAAAATAATTTTCTTCTCCTCATCTGATTCCAGGAATAAATAGCCGATTTCCATGAAATAGTCATAGACATAATCACGAGTGACTTCCTCATCTGCTTCGAATTTTGCAGTAATATGACAAAGCTCACAGTCTCCAAAGTTATTCTAACGTAATTTGCTGTTGAATTTGTTGAAAAAAAATAAGATAAAATATTAGTGATAATAATGAAAAATGTTTATTTTTCTAGTTTTCATATTTCAAATCCTACGCATTCTCATAGAATTCTTGATTGTGATCATTATTGAGAAGATATTCGGCATAGTATTGAGCAATGTTATTGGTGGTAAGATCAGTGTAGAGTTATTGCATGTCTCGATGTTTTCGTTCAAAGTTTAAATTATCATGTAAGTCCCTTCGGATCTTTCGTAGAGTCTCATCGTCAGCTTCGTAGTTTCCACTCATCTTTATCAGAAATTTTTTTCAATTTTCTTAATGATGGAACTCGAATCAAGCAGTTATGTATATTTATATAAATTAAAATTTAGGTTGCTTTTTTGAAAGAATTACCTCACTATTCATTCTGTCATCGTGATGAGGATGATGCATGTCCATGTCCATTTCATGAGTCATCATGGAAGATTCAATTTAGCCTCCATAATGTCCTTCATTTTCATCTTAACCTTCATCATCTTCTTCTTCTTCACCTTCTCCTTCATGTTCTTCGCCGTCTTCATATTCTTCATGTTCCTCACCATCTTCATATCCCTGATGATCATAGCCTTCATGACCTTCTCCATCTTCCTCATCGTAGCCTTGACCATGCATCTAACTTTCTGATTGATTGTGATCACCTTCTTCCATTTACGAAGGTGCTTCCAAGTGTTGCTCTTCAGTGCTCATTTTTATGAAAATAATTTATCTTTTATTATTCAAAATTTTTCACTCTTTTCTTATATTTGTTTGAAGTCGAAGTGGTTTTTAGAAAGAGAAGTTATAAAATCAATCAGGCTAAAGGCAATAAAGTTATTACAAAATCAGAATGAAAAAGGGAATATAAACAATTCTTCATTCGAGAATCAAAATCTAGCTGGAAAATCAAGAGTACATACCAATACCAAGCAATAACCTCAGAAAAAAAATAGGGAAATGTAAAAAAATCTGAAAGATATTGATAATGCAATTCTAATCTTCAACAATTGCTATTGATAAATATTGTATTAATTGATTTTGTTTTTCAGCTTGATTTCTAACTCAAGCATAAGAAAAATTTTAAATTTCATGTAAAAAAATTAATAATTTGTATTTCAAAACAAATTCAATATTTTTGCAAGTGTGGCTTTTTCGATGATTTCCTGAAGAATTAATCCAACAAAAGGAAATCATTCACTTTCTCAAGATTTGCCTCGATGGAAGGCTCTAATCTTCTTGGCGCAACTAATCAAGCTTCGTCATATGAAGGTAACTCCAAATGGGAGGAGTTTAAAAAAGAGCACCGCAGACTCAGCTAAAACATTGAGCTGCTACTTGGCAGTGTCTAAAATTATCTGCTTTCTTAGTCTTAAATGCTCGTTGATCTTCAGTATTGCAATATGAATTAACTTTTTATTTAGTTTCATTTCTGGAGCATAAACAAACAAAAAATGCATTTTGTTTGTTTTGTTGTACATCAGAAATGATAAGCCTTCCAGAATTGACTCACTAACCGCTTAAGCCATCCCCTCCAGCGTTCTGAATTGCTAATAATAAATCACATCTGACATTAATGAAGTAACAAAAATAGCATCAGTATTTCTGAACCAGTGAAAATAAAATATTTTTCTGAACATTCCTAAAGCTAGAAGATCTATTGAAGTCATGGACTGTCAATTCAAGAGAGCCATAAGGATAAAAAGCCATTGCTAGAAGGTATCTAGAGATCCTAGGAGATTAGAAAAAAGAATTAAAGAGAATAAAAGCAGGGCTCCATAATAACTTGCAAAAAATTATCCTCTTTACGGATATTAAAAAAAACTCAAAAACAGTAAATAATTATTTGGAAGAGACACCCTTCAACTCAGAAGATCCACAGTAGAATCTTGAAGCGGAAGAACATAGATAAAATTCAATGAATCTGCATCGAGGTTTATCTACAGCACATTCTGTTGTTGAGTAAAAAAATAAAACTGACAAATATTGAACGAAAAAACATAGAAATCATCAATTATTCTAGATTATTGATCAACTTTTTAGATGTTTTTAAGCTAATATTCTTTCTTCTTCATTTCCATAGAATAGCAACTACTGTGAGAAGTTCATTAGGGTTCTAAAACAGCTTGTTGAGAAGAACAAACGACAAAATCAAAGGAATCAATTGTAAATTCAAAATAGATTACAGTGAATTATTGTTTTTTTTCTTATTACTTTTTGCCCCCAAAAGAACAGCTCCCAAGCATTGGAGATCTTCTCTAAGGAATAAAGAAAGCGAAGAATAAGAGATTAATTATCTATTATGCTGTCATATTATTCTGTGCTATGCTTATTTTGTATTAAGTGATTTTTAACAGACCATGAAGATATTAGTTGGATTGAAGATACTTGCAAAAAACTCAAAAATAGTGGCAAAGAGGGAGGGTTGATTTGAGAAGAATTTGAATAGTTCTAAGATAAAACAAATTGGGTGTTATTGTGAAGAGATAAAATAAAATCAAGAGGGTATTTTTCAAATTAAATGAAGATCAAATATCGCCTAAATGTCATAATTTGGGAACAATCTATGGTTCATTAGCTGATTAAAGAGTAAAGATGAAAGATAGTATTAGTATCTCACTAATTGATTTTTAGAAGTTTCAAGGAATGCAGAAGGAGATCCATAATAAAGAATAGAAATATGGCAAATTAAATCTATATAATGTAAGTATTAAAAACAAATGAAAAATAGACAGAAAAAGTGAGATAGAAAAGGGGTGTAACTCCCATAAAAAAGTAAATTTGTAAATTTGAAGCGGCAGAAACTAACAGTCTTAGTATAATTTACTGATTGAAGTTACACGTATCTGAATGATACGAATCAATTAATAGGTTTTGCAAGCTAAAAAAGGCGAATATTATTATTTGGGGAGACTAAGGAGATAGATTAAAAGAGAAAGAGAAGAATATTCTTTTGATAATGTTTTTTTTCTTTTTTTTCTCAGATAAAAGTCTTGTGTAAAGTTGGTTTGTAAAACAGACTCTTCCTAGAAATCTTTTAGCAAAAATTTCAGTTTTTCTTATTGTGTTTGAATTTTCCATGTTACAAAAGGATTAAAATGTCAAAATATGTCCAAGAAACAATTCGAACTCACTTTTATTCAAATGGAGTATTATTTTCAAATTATTGTTACATAGACTCAATTGGGGGGGGGGGGGGGGGGGGGTTTGATTTGGGGGGGGGGGTGTTAAT
>Ga0302271_10001087_pt1 | contig 26627 bp, 20 predicted proteins | sample III_Bog_N1_1_FD_198767 | JGI IMG/M metagenome (GOLD analysis project Ga0302271, IMG submission 198767) | Peat permafrost microbial communities from Stordalen Mire near Abisko, Sweden - III_Bog_N1_1 | ecosystem: Environmental > Terrestrial > Soil > Wetlands > Peat | place: Sweden: Abisko... | reverse complement strand
ATCAGTTCACTCTAGCTGGGGATTGTGTGAATAGTATTTCGCATTTTCGATCAGTTCTTTGATTAACGCTTTAGAGGTTTCCCCTTCAATTGTATTTTGAGCTTCTTCAAAGCAGTGAAGAGCATCCTAATATTTTTTGAGAGAGGTGTAGACTTTACCTAGTTTCATGTTGATTTCTCCATAATTCGCTATGACGTTCTTCTATGAAGAAATATCGAATATTTTAAGGTAAAGTTTCTCAGCTGTTTCATTATGACCAATGTTTGCAAGCTCATCACCAAGCTCCTCAAGGAGACCTTAGTCAGCTACTTCGGTTTTGAATAACTCTCGTAATGCCTAGTTAGCTTAAGTGAATCTTCCTTCTTAGATCTTAAAGAAAAGATATTTCATATTAAAAAAAGATAACATAAAAATAAAAATGAATTTATATGAATTTAGGAATAATATTGATCTAATTTTTATGAAATACTAGACAAAGAAGAGCCAGATATCCCCAAGTATCTCCACTGAAAGGATCGTAGATGTTTGCTTATGATAGGGCTTCTTCAGCCTTAAAACAATAATAAAAATAATTAGTTTAATCATCAAAAAAGAAATCAGTTTTTTTTCTTCTTCTAATTTTTTTTAAATAATCAAACTCCCTAACAATAATTACTTCTTTGAGTTCTCCTATGCGTAGATTGGAAATACCTAATCCAAGCCAAGCTAGACTTGAATTGGGTTTGGATTCAACTGACCTAGCAAATATGGCCTTAGCATCTCCCCATGCCTTACGGAAGAGGTAAATGTATCCAAGCCTAAGGAAAATTGTAACACTGTATTAACTCTATGATTTCTAGTTCTTGATCTTCAACGCTTTCAAGAAGGTCTCCTCACATTCGTAGAGCTTATCTGAGATTCACAAAATAGGTAATTTATGAGAAAACAAATCAAGAAAATTAAAAAAGTAATCTTTGAAAAAATAATCAAGCAAACCTGATAGATAACAAATGTTTGCTTTAATCATGAGGACATCGTAGTTGTTTTTATTTGCCTCGATGATTTTGTTCACAATGACCAGACAATCATCATAGTTTCCTTTGAATTATTCGATCTAACATGCAATCAGCTGCATTTTATTGGTAGTTTAATCGAAGATGAGATCAAGCGATTTCTCGACTAATTCAAAGAGGTTGTTTTTAGCGAAGAAATCAAGAAGCTCAGAGTAAACCTAATCCCACTGTTCATTGTTTAAGGTTGGCCCTTTGTTCATTTCTGCTTCGTTCACGATTGGCTTGAAAGAAGGGATCTCAAATGGATTTGGGTGTTTTTTATGGTTTTGCTTTTATTGTAAAAGTCCTTGATTTCTTAAATATATTCTCTCAGCGATTCTCTTATATTTCTCTGCAATTTTGGCGTCAGGTGTGTATTTCAAGTATGCAAAGGAAATCAGCACATTGTAGAGAATACTCACTGGGTTCTTCTCTAGAAGTCCTTTAAGAATAAGTAAGGATTCCTTAGATCTATTTCTCCTCAGAAGCAAGCATGCCATTAAGATTTAGTAGTCCTAATAAAAAGAAAAAATGTTGAGAATGGTCAATAATTGAAAAATGAAATTATTGAAATCTTTGAAAGTGAGTTTAATGGTGCAACATGAGTGTTAGTTACCTTATTATCGACATCGAATTACAGTGCTTTTTCTAGCATTTCCTCTGCTTTATTGAGATTCTTATTTCGAAGCAAGAATTTTGTGTACACGAAATACGAGTTAGGATCTCGTTTGTTGAGTTAGATTAGGTTCCTGTAGTTCTTCTCAGCTAATTCAATTTAATTTAGAATTTCGTAATCACTGGCTAGTCTGATAAGTTTGTCTTTTTCAGTCTCTTTGGTGATGCTTTGGAGGATTCTATCTCGCTCTTTTTGACTTTGCTCATAGGTGGTTACGATGTCTTCATGTAATTCTTCCCTTTTGGATTTGATAATTAACAGAAATTCATTTTATTAGAAATTTAAATTTTGGTTGTTCTGCTAATTTCTAATTTTCATTACTTCTTCGAAGATATGAGATCTGAGAGAGTTTATCTCGTTTATTCCATTAAAAACACATACAACTCAGAGTAGAACTAATCTTTTTGATCAGTTGTGATACCTGTGATGGATCCACTCTTTTAAAATTTATCTCTGCATATCTTGACTATTGATTTCTTGAGTCGTTCCTTTAAGACCTTATATTTTCCATCTTTGTTGAAATGAAACAAGAATTATTCTTTCCTAGCTTATGCTTCTTGTGCTTTCTACACTGTGAAGCCCTTATTGGACTTTTAATCGTTTGTATTGCTAAAATTCTAGTTACTGAAGCTCTAATACTCCAAAGCGAGAGATTCCATAGACAAAACGAGTTCAGATTTAAAGTCACTGATACATTGCTTGCTACTTGGCATTTAAGGAATTGGAGGTGGCTTAGGGATTAAATCTCTGATTGTTGGAATAACTTCTTCTACAAGTGGTGAAATGGATTTATCCATTTTTAAAGTGATTTTGATGTAAGTTTTCTCAAGATTGGGCTTTGGAATATCTGCTGCTTGGTCTGGAGCTATTATCTAAATTAATCCCAAAAAAAGGCCATTTAAGCACAAGAAAATATCATAATTCAAAGAAAAATAGGTTCTTCCTTCTTAAAATATTCTCTTACCTGCTCGACAACACAACGCTTTGTACTTTCAATTGTCCCTGGAATTTCGAAATCCGATAAATCAAACCAAGCACGCATCAAAACAGGGTTGAGATCATTTGGGTTGAGATTTTTCGATTTTTGCTTCTTCATTTTGACTAATTCCTCTTCCGAGACCATAGGTAATTTTGTAAAATACACGAATTCACCCTTTTCATCATAGACCCGCTCCTCTAAGATCACTAGAGATTCTCCTTCTTTGTTTTGTTAACCCTCCGATTTTTCCCAATTCACCCAAGGATGCTTGTGTTTATCTTCAAGTGTTCTAAAGTTCTTTTCGCTTTCATCAAGGGCATCCCATTCAGCTTATATTCTTTACGCTTCCTCTTCTTCATGTTCCTTCTTCAGCCTTAACGCTTCTTGCTCTTCTGGGCTTAGTACAGGCTCAGGTGGAGGAGGATTCTTAGGATCAACTTTAACTGGTTTTTTGTTTTTTGCAGCTGCTGCTTCCTCAGCATCTTTGATCTCCTTCTCAGTAAGTTCTCTATTATGAATCTTACCCTCTAATACATCGCAATCTAAAAACTTAACTTGATATCCAAATAGATTTGGGTTCAAATCATCTGTTGTCTTCCATTCTTCTGGAAAACCATACACACCGTGGACTTAAACATGCAGTTCAAGCTATTCTATTGGATTAACCATTTTCTCTAGGAGCGAGAGTAACTTAGGGTTTGGCTCTGTCATGTTATCTCACTTTCTAGATATCTCCTCCTATTTTGCGTAAAAAAATTAAAACTGAAATTTATTTGGAATAAGTTGTTTTTTTTCTTTCTTTTTCGTGCTTTCAAATTAGGAACCTATCTTTTCTTTTCTCATTTGGTTTCAAGTTAACTATAAAGTAAGTATCTCACTAAATTCTTGAGAAATAACTAAGATTTCTTAATCTGTAAAGACTGTTAATGCCCTTTAACTTTATGAATATGAAAAAATAATAAATTCTTCAAATTAAAGTTATTTAAGCAATTTTTTATTGTTTCAAATCTTCCCTCTTAGTATTTAATGGAAGGGGAAATAATCAGACAAGAAGATTTGATTAGTGTGTTTGCATTGATGATTTAAAAAAAAACAAATCTTAGCAAGATTTTAGCTAAAAAATCTGATAACGAAAACTGATTTTTGATTAAAAAAAAATAATCAAGCAAACAAACAAAAAAGGAGCATATTGGACATTTCAAAGAAATAAAACCTTGAAAATAGTTCCTAAAATGAAGACATTTTTTCAGTTTGCAATGTTTCTGACCAGGAAGGATATGAGAAAAATCAAACTTAAGATCTAGCTGTGGCTGTAAATGTCATTAGTTTTTGGGTTTTGAATTCTTCAATGTAAAATTGTTGATATGATGCAATTATTTCAATAGAGGCATTTGGCAAAACAATAGATTCCTCAAGCATCTTCCAAATAAAAGAGGGAACATGAGAAGGATAATAAGGAAAAGCAGTTGGAGCAATCTCGTGCTCAATTAAATAACCCTTATTAAACTCATATTGTCAATAGTTCTTTTTAAGTAATGCCTCAAACTTAACCTTCTCTAGAATAAGTAAATTAATTAATTAGATAATAATATGGTTAAAAGCTCTTTAAATTCTTCATTTTTCTTTGGCATTTCATAGAATCTCTTGAGTGGATAGAATCCCATTGAGCAATTGAGATAGGAAATGGTAATACAGTTTCAAGAACTCAGAGAATAACTTTAGACACATACAAATGAAACAAATCGAAGGTTTGATGTAACAAATCGAAGGATTGATGAAACAAATCGAAGGATTGATGAAACAAATCGAAGGATTGATGAAGGAAATCGAAGACTCGATAAATTGGAATAAAAAAATGAAATAGGCCCAGAAATACAATCAAAGTACAAAAACAAACCACTAGAAAATGTGCTGCCAAAACAGACCCAACATCATCAAGTTTATCTTCCTTTTAAATTGCCACAGGATCTTGAGTTATATAAAATAGAAATATTAGACTACTAAACAAAATTGTTTTCATTCCCAGAAGCAGAACTCTGTTTTTCTTTTGTCTCCGATACTCTATTCCTTGGCGAGTTGAATATAAGAGAATATGTTAAGAAGGGATTCTTTTTTCCTGTTCAAGATCCGATGTGGCGCAAAGGCTATTGCTTTTTAAAAAACATTGACTTTTTGAGACATCCAACACGAAAAAACGGGATTATTATTATTTAATCTAGCAATGATAATAAGGATTGTTCTCACTTTGAATTCATAGTCAAGGATAATAATGTTTTTGATATCGCTAACAGGCTAGAATATATTATGAATCTTTATTAAGGACGTTCTTTTACTGATGTCAAAAAAATAGATGAAATTCTCTATAAAGGTGATCTTTAATCTTGATTTGCAAGCTTTCTTTTTCATGTATCTCTGTGTTTCGTGTTATTGTAAGGTTTATTGAAGAAATTGAATTGAATTTAAATCAGATCCACATTATCAGTCATTTTTCCATCTCTTGGCTAATAAAAAAGGCTTTGATTTAATAAAGTAAACGAGTTACATAATATTATATTATTATTAATAATATTCATTTCCTCATTCACACACAATGCACTTTTTATTGAACACAAATTATAAATCTGATAACATTTTGGATTGATAATGAACTATTTAACTGTCATTTTCTCATTCGTAAAGAGATGCAATGTCACAAAGTGCCTAAGACAAATAATAAAAAATATTCAATGTTAAAAGCAGTCTAAAACAAGAAATAATTTCTAAGCCTACCAGTTGATATTTGGAAGAGTTAAGGAGTCTTTTTCCGAGTAGAATCCCCTTGCCTACAAGAGACTACGGTGTCGGTGGGTTTGGAATGGAGTTAACGATAGTGGTAAAGAGATAGTCGTACACAAGAGAAACAGAAGTGTCACCAATAGAGCTAAAATCGAAAGGATAAAAAAAGGGTTTTTTTTAGCCTAGCCATAAAAGTTAAAATAAGCTATCTTATGGTCTTACCATGTTTCAAAGTATTCCATTCCATATTTTTTAGCTAATCCAACAGCTTCACTTTTGGTAACTGCTCCTTTTGTGTTAGCGTAAAGGTCTACCTTTTTATTTGGAAAGATTATAAACACAAATGATAATCATTCTATTTTTTTCTTCTTCTAAAATAAACATATGGATGTGATTACTTTATTTCCAATCAAGATACGCACAGGCACCTCACATTTATCACTTTCTTAAATCCATGTCTCAACACGCTCAAAAGTTTATCTTCTTGAAACTTATTTACAAAAGAAAAACTTGTGATAATATGAACTTTTTTTCTCTCTTTTGATCTAAATTAGTATTTATTTCTGCTTTTTTACCATCAAACATGTAGATGCATGCAGAAGCGCCAAGGCAATAGCGATAAAAGTATTCTTGGTTGCGCTGTTAGCCTGGGATCTCCCAATAAGCGATCTTGAAGAAGGTATCGACATCCATATAACCCACAGTCTAAAATCGCAAAATTATCGCACAAAGTAGTCATTAAGTTTATTCTTGCTTGTTTTAAGACCTCTTTACCTTCATGTTGAGTTCCTCGCTTTGTTCCTATTCCATGATTTTTCCATAATTCTATGTGATGGCTTTGGGAAAAAAGCATAAAAAAGAAGATTTGAGATAGCCGTAAATGAAATGATAAAAATATAATCATTGATGATAGCAATACACTCTAGTAGAGAAGTCTTTCCAACAGATTTGTCACCTTTATTCGAAAGTAAAAGAAATTTAGCAAATAAGTGATATCCTCCTCATGAAAAAAAGAGTGATTATTTATACCAAGGATCACAAATCTAAACTTAAAGTGGTAGTCTTCGTTGTCCATATTTACACTATTATTACTTGTCTTTGTTTTTGTAGTTTTTTTAATCAAAAGCAACCGTCGAAGAGGGGGAGGAGTAGTATGCTTAAACCTTCTTTATGATCAAATTTTTTGAATCGTACCAAATATTTAATAAGAATTCTTTAGATTTTTCTTCCAAGAATTGCGTTTTTTTTTGCATAATTAAAACAAAAATTATTGCAGCAAAATTTAAGATTCTACTTCATTTTCAAGTAAATCCAAGCAATGAAAGATATTGGTAGAAGAAGGGTGATCGTAATGACAGGAGGAAACAGAGGGCTTGGAAAGAAAACCGTTGAGTTACTACTAAAGAGTCCTTTTCGATAAATGCTATCTGTAGTTTTGACAGGAAGATCATTAGCTGATGTTTAAGATACTCAAAACGATATTCTGAGCAAGTTAAGTGCAACAGAGTAGCAGCAATGCGAGATTATTTCCATGTAATTAGATATCAGTTTGCAACAGAGCATTGATTGTTTTCAAGCTGCTTTAAATGATAAATTTTAGCAAATTGATGTCCTCTACAACAACGCAGGGTATGTAAACAAAGATCTAGATGATTATTCGCTTGTGAAAAAGCCAGATCCTGGAAATATCCGAAAAACGTTAGATGTTAATTTTTTTGGCACTCTTGGTATCACAGAAGCACTTTTTCCAATGCTGAGTTCAGATGCAAAAGTTCTTTAAATCAGCAGTGATTTAGGTAGTCTGTAATTTCAGCCTGAGAAAGCAAGATAATTTCTTTAAAATCCTAGTTTAACACGTGAATAATTGGTAGAAGCGGCTGAGAAATACATAAAGCATGCTCCTTTTGACGATCAAGGATTATTTTGCAATTCCAGTTATCATTCTTCTAAAGCATTGCTAAATGCATATGTTCGATTTGTAGCACCGAAAATAATGGGCTTAAATTAATCCATGTACGCAATCAATCCAGGATGGGTCAAAACAAGAGTAAACATTGATTAAACTTTATTAAATATCTTAGATTATTAGCAATATGTTTATTGTGTTTTGTGGTGGGGAAATATAAACAAAGATGGGAGGAGAAATGGCACCAGAGACTCTCGATGAAGCTGTTCCTTATCTATGCAATTTAGTTACGCAGCTTCCGTTTGGCAGAAATGATCTGTCTTTCTAGTTTCTTTATAGAATGAACTCAATATCATTTTGAGATAAAAAACTTTTTGTAATCTGCGAGAATTTGACAATCTATGATTGTTTTAGAAATTTTGTTAATGAATCTAAGACTCTATGTAAATCACTTATCAGACTTACAACAACTACTCTCCCTGCTTCAATGTATTTCTTAGGGTATATTTTGTAGTTCCAAAAAATTAAAGCAAGTCTAGAATTTTAGTATGTAAATATTTCTTCTTACCCGAGTGTCAGACATAATCATAATTCTAAAAACTCACTGATTTTTGTAGCATTTCTTTAATAAATTCTTTAATAAATCTCTGATATCTAAGCAACTTTAGGTTTTCAACTGAATTAGAGCAACAAATGAACCAAATAATAAAAAATAAATACTATTTTGTTAAGCAAACCAAAAATATGATTCTGAATTTTTAAATTGTTGCAGAATTAAGATTCGATAAATAAAAATTCATTGAATCAACTTAACAACAAGCCTTATGTGCTCTAAAATCAATATCCTAGAAAGGACAACTTGAAAATGTTTAAATAAAAACATCTATTCTTAATCATTAATTATCACCTAATTAAATAATGATTTTTCTTCATATATTTCACTATGATCTCCCCCCATTAAAAGTTGCATATCCTGTTTATCCTTGCATGGATGTGTGTGTGTGTGTGTGTGTATTTCCCTTTATTAATAATCAAAAAAAGAAACAACTTTAGATTGAAACTTATTAATCAATTTTTCTCCAGCGAAAGAGGTAAGTGAAGTAGCTAAGTGTTCATAGATTGTTTGAGATAAAGAAGAAATTGGTAAACAAAGCTGAAATAAAGTAACCCATCAGAGTATCATATTAGTGTTGACCAAGAATATTGAGAATTACCCATGAAAGCTAGTCAATTTGCTGCTATGAAACGAGCAAATTCTGCGAAGATCGGTACCTAAGAACTTCCAAACAAAGGCATAGTTGACGTTAATTCAAAGCAGGCTACTATTCCATTGCAGGCCAATGCAATGAATTCAACAATGAAAACCAATCTCCCAAGGTAAATGAGCGCTGTCTCGTCCATGAAATAGCTACCTTTCTTAGGGCCAATCAACTCCCTTAAAATGCCATACATAAACAATGCTGAACCAATCTCTGTGAATCCATGCTAAGTTATCTTCAAGGACATCAAATCTAACCAGACATACGAGACCTTTGTTATTGTGTAAAGTCTCAGCAGAGTGCTTAAGCGAATCAAGATAATCTAACCTAAAACAGTCCGTTTTCGTGTTGATTATGATATGGCTGGAAAAATTGCAGCTGGTTTATCTATGAAACTGCTGGTGACTTTTGAAGCAGGAGTTCTCGATGATTTTCACGATAAATTCATAGTTCAATATGAAAGGGAAGGCTAAAAATGTGAAATAGAAGTACCTCTCCATGCTCTCAGGCCGTAGCCAACAGTGATATTTGAGCCGTTTTTAAACTTTGGATTCGTACGACTTTTCGATCCAACAACGAAAACTTTAACATTCAAAAATGAAGGTGAAATTGCAGGGAAGGTTCGTCTCAAATTTGATCATCTCCCTGAAATAACCTGCGATCCTCCATTCTTCTCTGTTCTGCCAAAATAAGAATTTCAAGTCAAAATCGTCTTCAAGTAAAAAAAAAGATTGTTTTGAAAAATATTCAGAAAATGTTCTTGTAGTACTATTTATTTTTTTAATTAATTCTTTTTTGTTTTGATAATTCATAGCTCTAAGGAGAGTGGGATTTTCAGAGGGAAAATTGAAGTCATAAATGAAGGCTAGAGTCTCTAAAAGTTCATTGATGTGAATGCAACATCGGTGGAGTTTAACAAGTTTTTCATCGATGACGAAGGCACATCTGTTACAACCTTCGATTTTGGAGAGACTTATTTCGGGTAGAAGAAGGTGATCAAGGGCTATCTTGTGAATAACTCACCCACTGATTAGAATTTCAAAGTCAACATGAGGATAGGTTTTCATTCTAGTTCTGAGGAGAAAGTTACCTTGTAGACTCCCATCGAAGTTGGTATCGAGCAGACTGAGTAGATTATGAAGTGCATCCCAGAAAGAGGGTTCGTGAAAGCATATTCTCAAGTAAAATTAGATAGAAAGTTGTTTGATTTTTTTTAAATAATAAAAAGGAAAAAAAATAATTATTACATAATAACTTAAGATTTCTTAATTAAACTAATAAATAATTGATTTTCTTGTAGATAGCAATTCAGTTCGTGTGTCATAGTAAAGTTCGATTTGAACATGAAGTGATAGCTAAGAATTACGCCTTGTCTGATTAGGATTTAGTCAAAAGAAAGGAGGCGGAAGAAGATTATACATATTCAGCTATTTTTGAATTTTTATCTGTTACGAATAGTGCTTCGTAGCATTTAGATCACAAAGACACAGTGCCTGTGACTCTTATTGGACATGGATTATGCCCAAAAATAAAAATCAGTAAAGCACTTCTAAATTTCGGAGAATGTTCTGTGCATGATCATCGCGATTCTTTGTTTTATGTGGAGAATAAATACACTCTCCCAGTGGATTTATCGATCCCCAGGATTCCTTGTTTCAATGTTGATCCACCTACTTGCACTCTTCAATCTGGAGTCAAATCTTCCCTAGTAGCGACTTTCCTACCAAGTACAGTTGGCAAAATCAAGACATTCATAAACATCACACTCATAAATGGATAGTATAAAATCCCTATTTAAGTCATTGGAGAATCGAATACATTCTTGGATTCCAAACTGTAAATACGTTTAAATACTAAAATATGATACTTAATAGTCTTTTTTGCTCATAAATAGACCAAAAACCAGAGGAACAGAGAGCTTACCTAGTGATTTCAAGTTGCATTAGAACTTTATTGATGAAAACCAGCAGATAAAAACAACTAAGAACATGCCTCAAACCATGACGAAGACATAGAAATAACAATAATATTAGTCTCTTACAGGTGGAATGAACGAATCAAGCAGTATTATTGATCTGCCTAAAGGAATTGATGAGATGGAAATCAATCTAGCAAAACTTGAAGAACTACGAACGATTTAGAATAATAAGAATAAATACACTGATATGATTCGTGACAATAGAACTTCTAGAGTCCTCAAAGAAAAAGATAAAATAGTCAAGCTGAGATTGGAATAAATGGAATCGAAATTAAAGGAAAAGGGTCTGACTCTATTCTAAGACGACGGAGATGACGATGATAAAGATGAAAAAGGTAAATTAATTAACTGAGTCCAAACACTACGATTGCTTTTGGAGGGAGATTCCATTAATACAAAATACTAACTATTCTTTATTTTATTTTTGTATTTTTTTAAAAAATCTTTGAAGACCCTAGAAAAACTGTCCCTTTGGATATTGAATTCGAGCTGGGCATGATGGACACGCACGTATTTCCTCCAACAGAGAATCTTCTAAGCGCTCGAGATCCACTCTTTGTCTCTAAACCAATAGGCAAATATGAACCTCAACGTGAGGAAATAGCTAAGTTCTTTCATCCCGATCCAAATGTTCTCATGAGAAAGTAAATAAAGTTACAAAATGTAGTGTTGATAAATCATAACTATGTGTTTTATTTTTGTTTTTTCTTCTGTTTTAGACCATTCCCTGAAGTTGCAAAGACACACAAGGACATAAGAGATGTTAGGATGGAACTAACAGGGGAGATGCTTTAGAAAATTAACATCGGTCCGAAGATTATTGATTTTGGTGCGGTTTATGTAGAGAGTAAAATGGTGAAGTGTTTTTGTATTAAGAACGATTTACGTAGCTCCATAAAAGTCTAATTGTCTACCTTAGCGCCCGAGTTATCTGGTACATTCCAGAGGTCACAGATAATTCCTTCGAGTGAGACGGGTAGATTTGATGTGCAGCTGTACAGCACTAATTTAAACGATAACTACGAGTAGACAGTGAGATACACTATTAATGATAGACACTAATTTGAATTTTAAGTGAAAGCGAAAATCGAGAAAGTTAAGCTAGATCTCAGCAAAACAGCTCTGAAATTCTAATTCTCAGATGATTCCACAAACATGGAAACATTTGAAGTTCTTAAGATCACCAATGTTGGAAATGCAGACGGAAAATATAAATGGGACACAACTTCTAAGGCATTCTTGATCCATCCTTCATCTGGAATTGTACCATCTGGAGGGTCTGTGGAAACAGTCATTACTTATAGGCCAACTGCGATAGTTGGCGGAAAAGAAAATCAAGCGGGTAAAAAGAAAGAAGAAGGGAGAAATAAATCATTTTTATTTTTTTTTTCATTTTGTAAAAGAAGTGAATGTGTTTAATAATCTCTCTTCGTTTTTAGGTGGTTTGCGTTAAGAATCTGACAAACTAGTGATGACTGTAACAAACGGCATAGAATAGAGTGTCAAATGTGAAGGATTTGTCTATGAAGCGAAATGTTTTATTAGATAATAATCGATTGAACTCGGATAGATCATTGTCAGCAAAGAAGAAACTCGTGTATTCTAAATTAAAAATACTTCCAGGATAGCTGCTATTTTCAGGATTCTCACTGAAAAACTACCTGAAAATTGTCTCATCTCACCAGTTGTGGGCAAAATTCTTCCTGATGGTATTCAAGAATGCTAAGTGAAATATTAATGCAGAGAGGAACGAGAGGTAAATACAGAAATCCAAGTGCTCATCAGAGGTGGGAAGATTCTAAAACTACCATTCAGTGTCTCTACTATTATCCCCTAAGTGATTATCAAAGAGGACGTGTTCAATTTCGGATAACTAACAAAGGATAACTCTGGACATTTAGAAATGACTTTATTGAATCGATCTGATATCCCAGCAGAACTACTCTTGGATATGCGTACGGAAGAAGAAAACCCCGAATGCCCTGACGGAATAGGCTGCCTGACAATAACACCTCTCGATGAAGGCGATGAATCCGTTCTCAAGAGTGTACATGAAGATTTTGTAGAAGAGGAAGACGATGAAGATGGAAAAAAACAAGATGGAAGTGGACTCGATATTGATCCAGATGATTAGAGTATTCAAAGTGATGATAGCAATATGTCAACTGCAATAAACAAGAAGTACAACATCATCATCAAAGGAAATTAAGCCTTGCGATTTTAATTAACGTTTACTCCAAATGATGCTAAACCGTATAACTTTGAATTACCGCTGACTTTAGCTCGATTCGGATAACTAACTGGATTGCTCAGAAACATTCTCTGCAGGGGTATTAAATCGCAGTTCTTAGTTTAGCCACAGAACATTGAATTCACAAGAAAAATCATCACGACTTCAGATAAGGATTATCCTGAAAACTTTGAGCTAACTCTATCAAATCCCGAGAGAAAACCAGTTTCTTGGAGGATCGATGATTCGCCATTTGAGAAACTCAAAAAGATATTCTCCATACATCCAACTTCAGGCAGAATCGAACCAGGGTAGAATTAACTCGTTAAGGCTTCCTTTAACCCGAAAGAAGCAGGAGAATATGAAGAATCAATAAATATCTTCATCGATGGAGAAGAAGGAAGATCCTCAACTCCAGTGCATACTATTCAAGTCAAGGGAATCGCTGCGTATCCTAAGTTACTTTTCGAGAGAAGAGAGATACTGTTACCTGTCGTTCCTTTAGGCGTCGAGTCAAAATGTGTCTTTCGCATAATCAACGATGGATATGAGAATCTAAAAATCAAACACGAAATTCTCTAAGAGATTGGAAACGTTCAAATTGACTGCCGATTCCCAGAGGGGAAGAGCTTGAATGTGAGCAAGAATAAATTGCGCGTTGAAGTGTTTTTCAAAGCCAGCAAGCCAGTATCGTTCACTACTAATATCGAGTTTAAAGATGAGAGAAACAAGGGGTATATTATTTCCGTCAGCGGTACAACAGATAATAGTCTATTAACTATTTTCCCGTATCTACAGCGATGCAAAGGCGATTACCATACGTAAATCAACCCAGATAATAATTGTCTGATGCTGTTGGAAGATGATGTAGCGGATGACTAATCAGATACTACTTAAAACAATGGTACTAGCAATGGTACTGCAAAGAAGAAATACACAGCTTCAGTTGCATCTGCTAAAACGCATTCTTCTAGGGCATCGGCTAGGTCTACTAAGAGCGCACTTGGATACAGTCCTGTACCGAAAGAAATGCTGGAAAGCTCCAAGGAGCAGATAAAAAACTGGCTGAACTTCAATGTGCTGTCGAACAATATTTAAACTTTCCCTGAGAGTGTTGTAGAAGACAATGGAGATCAACTTTATGAGCTTCTAGTGTTCTTAGTAGGTAATCGAGGTCCATTATTAGATACAAAGGCGTCTATCGAAGGGACAGTATAAAGCAGATCAGAGCGAGCAGTGCTGCTATTTAACTAATATGATTCTCTCATTCGGCTGTTAAAATAAGACGGTGGTCTTCTGAATCATATTCGACCACAACATCTTCTTGGATACAATGAATTCAACGCCTACATAAAGAGCTTACCGAAAGAATAATTAGCACTAACACATCCTTCAGGGCTGAAGATCTCCTTGCACAGATATTCATACTTCCAAGCTGATGCGTGGATTACACTTTTCTATTAGATTTTGAAAATCTATTATTTATCGAGGATTTCATTCAAGATTCTCAAGCAAATCCCTAATATCAACCCTGAAAAAGCTACTCTTCCTGATTTTTATCTGAATGGCAGTAATATCTACAGCTAATTTGAAGGTATTTTGCTGCGATGGCTTGAACTCAATAATGATATCATCTCACCACATTAATCCACAAGGATCACTTCGTTTGATAAGGAGCTTGCATCTGGACATCTCATTGCGAATCTTGTCAAAAACTACCTGGGAATTGAATAAACTGCACATGTAAACATCTGCCCCCCATTCTATTTTCTCTTTTTTTCACAAAACAACACAAATCAATACTTTATTTTTGTCCTTTTTAAACTGTTTTGTCAAGTTATTCTCCTCAATGAAGCCAGTGACTAACAACGATGATGATAACTTTTTCAACTGCACAAAGGTGCACAATGCACTTCAAGAAATTAATTTGCAAACACCTTTCAGTGCAATCGACCTATCGAAAGCTTCCTAACGAGAAACTGTTCTGTTTTTGATTTAGATTTTCAATGCACTTCCAAATTATATTCCAAAAGGACCTTCGATCGTTTTTTCGTGCGTTCTAGGCGAAGAAGTTACTAAAACTATTGAGCTTTCTAATCCTTCTGCGAAACCAATTCATTATTGGGTGAAGTATTCTGGTTCACCAGATTTTTAAATTGAATCGGATTAAATCAAATTAGAGCCCAAATAAACGTATAAATTCAAGGTTAAGTTCATATCTAGAGTTTCCATTCCTGTTACAGGTCGAATTCGATTCACGAATAAGAGGGATTCTAATGTCGCAGCTGCAGCACTAGTCTTCGATTTTAAGTCTCTCATCACAGGAAGAATATCTCAGAAAGTACATGAAATTGATTCACCTTTGTATCAAAAGAAGGAGTTCCAGATTAAAGTAACAAACAATCATCTCAAAAATACTCCAAATTTATTTGATCATTTTCTCGTTATCTTTAATTTATTTGCTTTATCTAATATCAAAAGGTGGAGAACAAATTTTTAAATGCGACTCACGGAGAGTTTTCTGTGACGATTGTGCATGAATTTGAGACCAAGGAGAAACCAGATGAATCCAAGAAAAAAGTCACCAAGGAATAAGGAAAATAAAAAAATATCCTGACAGCTGTGTAGATTAAAAAGGAAAAAGATGAGCTAGCACCTCAGGAGATTCTGAATGCTGTACCTTGCTTCTTCATCAAATAAACTGACACTATGGTTATCAAGCGTGGATCATATTCAATGCTCAACCTAATTTTCATTCCGATTGTGCTAGAAAATGCGAGATGTTTTGTGATCTTTTCCGATCCAACTGTAGGAGAATTCCAACATGAAATCTTAGCGACAGTGACTATGCCAGAGGAAATAATTAATATCCCCGAAAACCCAATAACTCCGCCGATTTATGTCGATGAATAACGCAACTGGCCACTAAAGATACCTTTCAAAAACGAAGCCTTACGAGATGCCAGAAAAAACATCGAAAGTCTGCTTGCCTAGAGGAAGAAAAAGGACTTTGATCCTAAGAAATACACCCTCCCGAATCAGCAACCTGAGCTTATCAATTTCTATGTTGAAGTTGAGCAACCCAATCACAATTTTATTGCTGCACCGAAGACATTTTCTATTGACAACCCACTCAGAGCGTCGAAGAAAAAGATAGATACTTCGAAACTAGATTAGTCAGTTGACTCTAAGAAAATCGATGGACTATCGATGATCAGTAGCATTTCACCTTTAAATCCTTAGAAATCGCTGATAGGAGCGAATTAAAATGATAGCATATGTAACTTAAATGGTCAATTTGATATCCATAGAAACAAAAGAGAATTTAATTTTTTGTTGTTTGTAATTTGAACAATTTGTAGAGGAAGTTGAGTTAGTCGATAAAAACAGCATGTTTTTGATGTTCAACTTCAAGATCCCATGCAGGGAGTACACCTGCAATATTACCTTGAAAAATCCTGAAAAATGTGACATCCGTAGGTACAAACTTGTAGTGGCAAGTCTCCCTAAGCCTATCAAGGCATCTCTCGAGATGATGGTAGCAGCTCGGGAATTCATCATCTAAGATATTCCTATTATGAACCCTTCCGATAAAGACTGGGTGATCAAACTGGCTCTATCGCCAAATGAAGACATGAATGGAAAATACTTCTTCATAGGATGTAAAATAGTTTTGATTTTTTATGATTTATTTATGTGTATTTCTTCTCCCTTTCTTTCAACAGCCAAGCCATTGCTAGTATCGGAATAGCCTGTAAAAGTTGCAACGACGATAGCTGCAGCAGCCCCTAGTAACTTATTGTATGTGAGCTAGCGTGATGCTGTAATTAAAAAGAAGTAAACAGGCATTATATCTATTGGATTTGCTCCCTAGTGGATCTGTCAATGTGAAGCGAAGTTAGTTATGACTAATCCCTCCACAAATGAAGTTTTTGAGTATGATCTAAAAGGTATTGGTGAAGAGCCTTTAGCTGTCGACCATCTAATCATTAATTGCCAAGCTAGAGCCTCCACTAAATAAGATTTAGTGTTGAGAAACACATTCACAGATAGAAGTATCACATATGAAGTTGAAACTGATCTTGTAGGTGCATCCGGACCACCAACACTAACGATTGGTCCTGGAAAGAAAAGCACGTATTCTCTGAATATAACTCCACTACTATCTGGGTAGTATACTGGTAGTATTACGTTCACTGATGTGCAAACTGGGGAGTATACTTGGTGGACTGCGCTATTGAACACGGAGAGTCCACCTTCTTAGAAGAAAATCGATATGATAACAACATTGCGTAAGGCAGTTGTGTTTGACATCGAAATCAACAATCCTTCTGCAGAATCAACAACCTTTGAAGTCTTCATCGAAGGAGATGGACTCATTGGGATTCCTTACATGCAAATCCCTCCTAAATCTTCATAAATCTATGAATTATTCTTCCTTCCACTTAAAGTCTCTAAATAATAAGGTGAGAGATTGTTTTTCTAGACTGCTCTAAACTCTGTAACTTTAATCATTAATTATTGCCCGTTTTGTAGGTTCGATTGCGTTTGTGAGTGAGCATTAAGGAGAGATATGGTACGAATTGAATTTAATCGCTGAAGACTCTCAAATGGTCAGACTCCCTATGCTGAAAGCTGAATTAGGAAAAGTTGAGTAGCACGAAGTTAGATTAGATAATCCTTCAAACGAAGATGTGCGTGTCTGGGTGTCTGTTAGCAATCCAGCTAATTTTGATGTTATGCCAGAAGAGATTATCATCCCTGCACATGAAGAAATATCCGCATATATTCGATACATGCCTTCTGTTTTAGATTAAACGTAGACGACTGATGTGAGATTTGAAACAGACACCATTGGAAGATGGGAATATCTAGCTTTCGGCATGGGTATACCGCCAACTTAGTTTGAACCAAAACTTGTGACAATAGGTTTAAATAAGGATTTCTCATCAGTCATTTTGTTTAAGAATCCGTTTAAAGACCCTATTCAAGTGAATGTCTTGTTGGAGGGAGACGATGAGTCTGTTAAGGATGTGTTGTAATTACTCACAAAGAAATAAGGTAAAGAAGAGCATATTACTGTCCCTGGATAAGGAGTCTTCTAGATTCCCTTCAGTTTCACACCAAGAGAAATCAGATGCTATACATCAACTATCATCGTTTCGATGAATGATAAAATATAATGGAGATACCCTATCAAAGCCATCACGGGTAGAAAATATTGTTATTATGTCTCTACTCACTTTTATTCATGATTGATTTATTTGAAATAAACAACAGAATCTTACTCAACGGGTATTCTTGCTACTTTCAAGAGTAAATGCAGAGTGATCTCAGAAGAAGAATTCAAAGTGCCTCTCCCTGGTATCACCGAGATCTTCGGTGAAGAAGACACGTTCGACTTTGAGATCAAAAACGTAAAATAAATACTATTTTTCAAGGATTATCGTTGTTCTCCATAAGATTTTTCTACTTTGTTTTACAATTTTTTTATTTTTGAAGATACCAGCTAAGTACGAGAGTGTGATTAACAAATCATTTTAGGTGCGCATGCTCTCAAACAGACTCACAAATAAGAATGGATCTCTGCTATTCTCAGCTCGTTTTAATCCCATGAAGCCGTTCAAGACAACAATAGATTTTGTCATTCATCGGAAGATAGGAGGACTTTGGAAGTATATTTTTCTACCCTAAAATTAAACTCAAATCTACAAACTTATTGATTTTAAAACTTATTACAATTTTAATCGGTTAATATTATAAAACATTTAAGATTCAAGATCATTTTAGAGTCCTCTCCTCCTAACGAAGATGACGTGATTGTGTTGAGTTCTCCTTTGGATGCAATTGACACAGTTAGTTTCCGTTTAACAAATCGTTTCAAGACATTTGCAACGTATTCGGCTAAATTTACATCTGAGAGTGATCCTGAATTCTCAGTTAGCCCCACAACAGGCCTTCTTGAACCTTACGGGAGAGACGGTACTATTTTTAGTATTTCCTTCTAGCCAATTGAGTATGGCAAAGCTAAAACAGGCAAACTCATCATCGAAACTGATGACATGTTTTGGTAAAAACTTTAAACAAAAGAACCAATTATTTATTGGTTTTTTGCAAAATCAAAATTATTTTCAAACGAGCAAAAAATTAATTGTTAATGATTAAAATATCATAAGATTTTTCATTTATTCTTTTTGAATCTTTAGGAGCTACTTGATCAAAGGAGTCCTTCCCAAATACGAACCGCCTATGGTTGGAGTATCCAAAATCAACAACAAATTAGGTGAAGAAGTCACTCAAAATTGGAAACGATCGAAGAGAAATTTCCTATGCGATAATATCCGCAAAACTAACATTACCATCAAGGATAAGACTATGATGTCAAAAGGTGGAAATGATTCCTTGGCTCTCATGAGTAAGACCCTTGGCAGTAATGGTTTTTTGAAAAAAGCATTGCTGACTCCATAGGAAAGATAAAGTATTCTTGATGGAAAATCCGTGGTGAGCAATAAGAACTCAAAATACAACACCAATAATCTCTCAGTTACATCAAATAGATTCTTTAAGAACAATTGAGCAAAAAACATAAAGATAATTTATCATCAAAACTGTCTTTTTATGTAGGTCAAAATATTAGATTTTATATTTCTTTTTTAGATATAATCTGCAGAGAATCAATTTATTGCTGCCTATTTTTTATGATTATTTATTTAATTCTTTCGACTGTTTTCTCTCATTATTTTATCATTTTTAATTCTGAGATGCGTTGTGAATTGAAGTATTTTATATCCGCTCCAATATCCCTTCTAACGATTCAAGCTTATCGGGATTGAAACCTTGATCTAGACCATGACCTAGAGTTCTCCCAAGACCAGGAGGTGGAAGTCGAGTATGGAATACGCTTGCGTTCATAACATGTTTTGGAGCTCTGTCTCGAGGATTCTAGGTAAGAAAACCAATAGCTTACTTTGCTCGAAGATATTCATTTGGTCTAGGTGTGATCAACGGTGGGAGTATATACCCTGCATTTTTCTTATCTGAAATGTGTTTATTTTAGAATATTAGCATGTTGAACTCATCATTTGGGTTTTTCATGAGTGACTGTGCAGAAGCAGCTTTTCTTTCAGTTTAGAATTTCTCTTATTTTGCTCTGATCACTTCTAGTTCTTTGAGTTATTGGTCATTTATTTGATCAATACTAGACATGGTTTCAATGAATCTAGACCTATCTGAGATTTTTATTGAGGAGTGATCATGCGTGGAAGTGCTGATTTTTTTTAGCCGAGAGTAGTTTAGGGATTAGTTGTTTTTCGAGCGGGAGTCATTGTTATTGAGCATCATAAAACTCTAGCCATTGGGAAGGAAATGAGCATTGATGGAGTCATTGTGTAGGGATTCATCGAAAGTTGAAGTGATTTTAGTATTTTAGTGCTATTGTTGTTGAGAAGGTTAAAGTTGAGATTTTATTAAATTACCAGATTTAATTACTGCATTGTATTCATCTCTTGTCATTCGGATAGTGTTGCCATTTTGAGACAGTGTTGTGTTTAGTATTGATGAATTCAGAGCTGAAGTATCGAGATTAGCACCGAAATTAGGGCCTTTTTTTTGTTTGATTGGGTCTATCAAAGTGACTCCGCTAGCCATTTTAAACTCATCAAACATCTCTTTTCCATCACCCACTCCACCATAGAATTATCCTCCAGTACGATCTTAGCCTGCTGGTGCTGCGCCTTGTTATCCAAGTGGTTGTAATCGTTTTGAATTTCGTTTTTCTTCGATAACTTCCGTTTAAGGTTGCTACTGCTGAGTGGAATTTAAGCTACTGTTCACACCACTACCACTTCCAGGTTAAGTTACTTCTTTTTGGGCAGCAGCATTTCCTACTGGAGCTGAAGTCCCCACAGCGGCAGGCTTAGTATCAACTTTAGTTACTTATGAATTCACTGCATAATTGAATGGTGGTAATTTATCTGTTTTCACAGGGTTTGTCATAATAAATTTACCATCAAAATCATATGTAAACATCTTCTTGTTGACATCTTGCATTCCTCTTAACCTCGCTTGCTGCTCTTTTAACTCTTTGTTCCGAATAGCTTCCAACTGCATTTTCTCCTGCTTTATTAGGCTTTCTCTTTCTTTTAGAACTCTTAGCTACTCTTCTTCTCTGATGATTTCTCTTGGAACACTTAAATCTACAATTTTCAATGTCTTATCTCCCTCAAAAAGACTTTTGGACATACTCCCTCTGTTCGCTGATGATCCCAAAGATCCTCCTAAGAAACCATCACTTTTCCTTGACTTATCCGGATAAACGCTCTCTAGCAACAACATTTAGGCAATATTTTTCAGTGATTTTCAATCAAAATAAAGTATTTTTTTCTTAAAAAAATATGCAATAAATACTTCTCGAGTGCTGTGATATGCTTATCTGATCTAAATCTTTGCGCAATGACTAATCCAGATTCCCAGCAATAACGGGCTCTTGTTTCTCTATCTAAACCGATAATGCTTTCCAATTCTCATGGTGTGATGGAAGTGGCTCAGAATCTTCGTGAATTTTCTCATTTTCTGCTTAACTTCGATCATCATAAAACAGCAGTTCTTATTTCATGATGAGCTCAACAAGATAATTGTTGTGAGAAAGAGAATGGTCTGTTTGTTTTGCGCTCAGGTAGTTATCATAAAGCAGTGATGCTCCATCCGAAAGAATTTTCTAAATGACTTTATTAGCAAACACTTCTGCATCAGAGACAACACTGCCGAGTCCATTCGAACTTGAAGGATCGTACAAAAGATTCATGTTCATTAAATAAAACAGCTGCGAAGTTGTTTTCTCTTCCAAGGAGTTTGTCCTCATAGAAGGTGTACTCTCACTTATTTCCACCATCGACATCTCTCTCACTCTCTTTTCTCAAGGCAAAATGGTTCTTTTTTTGTTCTTTGCTTTCTAATACTTATGAATCTCTTCTATCTCCCTATTATTGCAAGTAGTGTGCTCCTCACAATATTTGATTATTTTTATGTAACAAATACCTAATCTATTTCGAGCTGGCCGCTGTAATATTCGCAGATAAAATAAATATAAAATTCTTTTTTCGCTTCCAGCATCAACAGTTACCTCTTCTATTCTTTGCTTCTTTTGAATGAATTTCCCACGAAACAGCCTAATATCAATACTGGGGAGAGGGTAAGAGAAGAAAGTACTTTAAATAGTATTATTATTTTTCTTCTTCTTCTCCTTCTTTCAATTTATTCTTGATAATCCTATGGATCTCCCTAGCAAACACATGTGATTTTGTTGGGGGGTAAGATATGCTTTGTTTTTTTTATTTAATCTTTCAAAAAGATATCGTTGTTGAGTTTTTAAATTTAAGATGGAAGGAACTGTACAATAAGAGAACCAAGGAATACCTGAACAAAGCTAATCGTAGCAATTAACAAAGGCATCTGGACTAAATGCAGCTCCAGCAGCTGCTTCTTCATCTTAGAATGAGACTCTTGATACTGCTGCTATTGATTCTACAATAATTCAAGATAAAACTGAGGGTTTATCTCCAGGATAAGAAGAAGATAAAGTTCAGATATCAGATGTAAAGAGGATTGTAAAAATAGCAGTAGCACCTTATATCGAACGCATTGCACAGCTTGAGGAAACGTTGGCTTAGAAAGATTGCTAATTGACAGCTGTGTTCTATGCTATGAAAAAAATGGATGAAATTATCAAGAAATTAGAGAGTGAATAAGCTAAAACACTTCCAGCTAAGAATTCGAGAATATCCCAATCTGGCTCTGCTATTGGCGTTGCGAATAAAGCGAAACGCGCTCCATCTGCTGTGAATTCATCGTCTTTTTAAACTGCTTCACCTCTTGTAAAAAAGATAAATATTATTCTATTTTTTCACATAACAATTGTAATGTTCTAACAAACCAAACAATCTTATGCAATTGTAACATTGGAAACAATTATTAGAGTGCCCGTTCATCGAGTACAAGGACGAACACAGATTTCGGATTATCCAAATCTAGTCTCTTCAATAATACCGAAACTAAAGCAGCAGGTAAAGTTCTCACAGAAGAAAAACTCAAACGCACTGCATAGACTCTCTCTCGATCAGCTCTCTTCGATCATCCCAATAATGCTTCGTTTAGTATGAGCAACAACCACAAAAGATGCCGAAATATTTTAGCAATATTCTTTTTTTATTTTTATAAATTTTTTGTTATTTTTTTCTAAAAGGTAAAACTGAAAAGATTCCTGCTTCTAGACTCTAGTAGACTAAAACCAAGAAAGAAACTGATCCCAAAACAACATCTACAGCTTCCAAAACAACAAAGAATTCAGATAAAACCAAATCAAATTCTACAAAAGACATTAAAGGAACAACAACTCCAAGTACTCCTAAGGAAATTCCTAATGATGCCATTTCAAGCGAAGCTACAACAAAATAGACATAACCAGAGACAATCTTAAATTAAATTGATACTGTTTAATCAGAGACAGTTCATCCTCCAAATGAAGTTAATCTTCTATCGGATCTAAACAATGAAAATCAAGTGCTAGATTCAGCATCTCCGAAGAATTAAACAACTGAATAAAGCCAAATCGTTGAGCAAACCATCATGGATGAGAGTCATTAACTCGATGATTCTTTATTACTTTGAAGCAAAGAAAAAATATTTTTATTTTTTTTTGTTTTATTTTTTTTGTTCGGATAAAAACAACAAAAATAATCTAACTGCAAAAAGTCTGCAATATCATTAGTTTGTCATTCATATCTCTTCTGCATCATAACAAACCACATGGATTATTTCAAAATAATGATCATTTATTGAGACTATTATGAGTCAAATTGTTGAAAGGCACTCTAAATGCATTATTCCTAACTTTACTTGGAATAGATGCATCCAATAACATTGCGTTTCCTTCCAAGCTTAATTAATCTTTTCTTTTTTCTGGCTAAGATGTCCGCGGTCTGCTGTTAGTTATGGACAATCTTAGTTGATCGTTTTTCTATGGAATAGGGAATTAAAATATTTCAAGCGTAGGGGATTCATTCTCTTGATTGTTAAAAATAGAAGAAAGAGGTATCTCATTATGATGATGATTTCCTGATGGATTTTTACAGATAGGATTATCACTTGAGTCCCTTATCGCTTGTTGACTGCGTTCTCTTAGAATATTTGCCATTAAAGACGATGATTCCCGACTTATTCGCTTTTAAAGCGCTTCAACAATAGAAAGACTGTTTTCAGAATTTATCACATGAGTATTTCTATCCTTTTCATGTTCTCCTTTTGAATTATTGTTCTCTTTCGTTTATTCAATCTTGAAATTCCTGCTGAGTTCCATGAGTGGTGCTGTATGCTATCCTTCCTAATTTTTTTCAGAAAGTACATTACTATGAATGCTCATCGTTGCATGTTTGATTGTTGACGGTAAGCTTTGAGGTAGTTAAATGTGGTCAACTGTGTGACTAAGTGACTAAATATATGATGGATGCTGAGGGGTGTTTGTAAAGTTAGCACTTTTTCTGGCTTGCTGACATCTCTCTGCTTAGGTATATTTAGAAGCTCGAAAGTTTGAATTCGTTGTTGAAGAAATTATCTTAGCCTTGACTTGCTCGAAGAAACTCAGCCTAGGGTTAATGTTTTCTTGAGGTTGAAGAGAGGATGATTGCTTATCTTGGGGAGGTGCATATTTGATTTTCTGTATTTACCTTGGAGATAGCTTTTTGGAATGAAAAAAAATAAGAGAAGTTTTGAAAAATAAAAAATAATGGTGTTAATTGTAAATAAGAATCAAGTTAAATTCTATTTAATTCTAGCAACTTTCGTTTACCTCAATTTCCTTTTTGCAATCTTGAGTGGTTATTGCTTCCTTATTGTTTTCTTGAGGGAATCCTTCTTTGGAGCATTCCGCTGTAGAATTAGATTGCTAAGAAGATTCTAATTATTGTGATATTTATTCTTCGACTTGTTCTTCAATTTTCTAAGGCTTCTTAGATCCTTCAAAATTATACGTCTCATCTTCTTTGATAGCTTCAGCTGCAAGTGTCCTGGCTCTGTGTCTATTTCGATTCGAAGAATTAGCTTGGTAGATTGATTAGATCATATCAATGTAAATCTTGTCCTTGGAATTTTTGCTTGTTTTTTAATCCTACTGGTTTCGATTTCTACATGATTTATCCCCTTTTCTCTCATCTTCTTTGATGAGGAGACTTGCAGGTGGTTTTCTTAAATCACAATTTCGTTCATTTGATTTATCTCTTGTAACATTAATTTGATTAGTTTATTTTATTTTATATAAATTATTCCCTTAAGAAGACCGATACTAATGAGGGGTACTGGCTCTCGTCGCTGATGAATCCCTGAATGAATGCAGTTACTATATGGTAGCAGTTGCTTTCGGAGTCAACGAATTATTGATAGTCTAAGGAAAAGGGAAAAAGTTTTCTTATTAAAGCGATGAACTTATGCATTTTAATTTTGCTCTTTCTCGCTAAGATTGTCTTTTTTTCTGAACAAAATACAACAATGGATTTTTGTCAGCGATTTCAGTGAAAGTATTTGTGTTTTAAGGCATTTAAACAGCGCCTGCGATGTTACAACCACTAACGGGGTATTTAATAGGATGGCTTTGTTGAGGGTAGTTTTAAGGAGACTGCAATTGTTATTTCAAGATAGGCTATGTGCTACCTAGGAGATTACTAAACAGTTGTTTTTCCTATGCGACTATGTGATTTACTACTACAACTGTTTCGCACGAAGGGATCTGTTGAGAGATTAAGGTTTTTTCAGGAAATGGAATAACTGATCCAGAAGTAGATCGCTATGATTTCTAATATTAAACCAGCGAATTGTCTCTAGCTTTCACGATACTTCGTGATCTTAAAGAAGTCGAAGAAGGAAGTTATATCGCTGTCGTAGGTCTTTCAGGGTTAGTATTATTGTTGTTGTTATTATATTTGTTCTAGATAGGAAACGTAAATTAAGTTTATTTTGGAGTCGCCATCTATTCTTAAATACGTCCTCCTTCTTTTTGTTTCTAGTTGTTCAGCAGCAATGACTTAGTTCTAGATGCCATGTTTACGGAAACTGCACGGCGAGCTTCTTTGCTTTTTTTCTCAAACATTGTAATCCCACCTCCCATCTTTGTGAGCATATTCCCAGCAAACTCAGTGTTTCTTGTTTGTTTGATTTTCCCTTGTGGCTCGTATGCCTTTCCACATGCCACCCAAGAGCCAAACAGTGCTAGTAAACAAAAAAGTTATTTGTCGTTCTTGTTTTTTATCATATTTCTGTAAAACTTACATCCTTAGCCAAAGTCGGAGAACTCACTGATGTGTCTTAATTAGCTTAACGCGATAGCCTCCCTGCCAGTCACTCCTGAGAGATGTTGGTACTCATCATTTCTTGAATTTTATTCAAGGTCATAAAAGTATGACCCTTCTATCATTTTTATCCCTCACGAAATCAACGGCTTGTTTGTTGCTGCTGGTCTTTGTTGATACTTGTTTGTTTGTTTTTTTGATCTAATTAACGGTTGTAACCTAGTAGCTAACAAATTGAATTAATATTCTTAATTTTCTTTGCTAAAAAATTTTAAAGACCTTTGTAAAGATTAATAATCTAAATTACCTTATGCAAATTCTTCTTCTTTTTTCTAAAATCGTTTATACTTCATATTTAGCATATCAAGAGCAATCTTTCAAAATACAAATAAGTCTAAGATTACATGTAATTTCAAATAATAAGGAGGATGAAATTGTAAAATGTCCTTTGTTTAAATT
>Ga0302271_10001086_pt1 | contig 26629 bp, 13 predicted proteins | sample III_Bog_N1_1_FD_198767 | JGI IMG/M metagenome (GOLD analysis project Ga0302271, IMG submission 198767) | Peat permafrost microbial communities from Stordalen Mire near Abisko, Sweden - III_Bog_N1_1 | ecosystem: Environmental > Terrestrial > Soil > Wetlands > Peat | place: Sweden: Abisko... | reverse complement strand
ACAAATATTATGAAATCAAATATCTATTCAGTAATCATCACCACGAGATACAACTTCCTTATAAGATGGACGCAGTAAGAGAGTATGCTCATATTATGCGACGTATGAACCACGGACATCAACAAGAGGAGGATATGGATTCACAATACCAGCATCACATAACTGCTTAAGAGAAAGGATATGTCCAGTTTGTCCTGCACGATCTAGCCATCTTCTGCAGAATGCTAGAGTGCTGAAATTATTATCGATGAACTTAAGCAAACTCTTAGCTTTGGGTTGACGGAGTGGGACCATTTCTTTTCCAAATTCTTTCATGTAATGGGAGCACTCACCATCTTCGAAGATCATTGCTTTACCGTTGATAACACCGAAGGTCTCGATAGCATATTGTTCTCCTTCTTCCATTTTGACATTAGGACCAGTGCGGATACAAGGTACACTTTTTCCAGCATGGATTTAGTATGAATCAATAGAATGACCATTTAGATTTCTAATAGCCTTCACTGGATAAGTTTTACCATCGATTTCGACTTCGTAACTTTCCATGGCTTCTTGAATGGCTGCACCAACATCGGGAATACGCACATCAATACCAGCTTCTCTGATTCCTGTGTCAGTAGCGTCCTTCACTGCTTCCAGAAGCTACAAAAAAAATATAATAGGTTATTTTGGTAATTTTTAATATGGAAACGTATTCTTAATACCTTGTCGTATTTAGGATTGAAGGCCACAGTGAATGCGCAATCAATAATTCTCCCTTCAACTTAGGTTCCAAAATCTATCTTGCAGACATCATCATATTGAATTGCAGTGAGATCGCCAGTGTTAGGAGTGTAATGAGCAGCCACGTGATTGAGAGAGCAACCAGTGGGGAAAGCAATTCCTGCTTCAAGGCCATTTTCACGAACTAAGTAGCGATTTAATTCTTCTATTTTACTGCAAACATCAATGAGCTTCATCCCAGGTCTGAGAATCTATTAGCAATACTTTCTGACTTATCTGTGGGTTTCAGCAGCCTTTCTCAAGCATTGAATCTAGTGGTCAGAGAGTTGATCTTTTTCTTTGAGCTCAGCTTTAGTTGTCCTGTAAGCCTAGTCTTTAGTGTAATTTTGTACTTCTCCAATTGGATAGGAGTCATTAGGGAATTGTTAGTCTACCCTGATAGTAGGAGGAGTAGTCTATTTAGTCTCTCCTTCCTTCCAGTTTCTGAGAGTTAGATCAACAATAAACAATTTTTATTATGTTTTAAACGCAAATGGTCTAATATTTTGTCTATTCTTTTCTTTTATATAATGTCTTACCCTAGAACTCTGAAGATCGAATTATCTTGTGCTCTCGATGTAGTCAACTCAACTCCTTCTTCATAAGCAGGACCTAGCTTTCCATAAGATATATTCTCCTTTGATTCTTCTTATTGCTCTTCAACTGGTTTGTTTTTCTTTTCAAGTCTATTCTTAACCTCTTCCTCCTTATTCTCCTTGATGATCGACTCCAAGAATGCAAGATCGTCATCAGCTTGATTCTTAGCTTTCTTGCCGTTCTTAGCCTCAGGTGGATTGTTGCCTCCTTTCTTTTTTTTGTCTTAAGGTTTTTTAGTTGCGGCCTAGCTCATTTTAGTTGAAAGTAAGTAATGTTCTTGTATATTTATCTCTTTTTTTTTGTCTGTGTTATTTGTTTTAACTTTTCTAAGAAAACACAGAATAGGGGAAGTTGGGGAGGAGGATGAGGATGAGAAAAGGGTTTTGAAACGAAAATTAATTTATGTGAAATGCTTATTATCACAAAATGAACTTGATTAATGAAAATAAGGGATATTTATTTTTTTTTACTACTTTTTCCCTATCAAATCTATCTATCATTCGATTGCAAAGATAACTAAAAGCAAGCCACACTCACCACAATAATAATTATATTATCTCTCAATTCAATTGATTTATGATCAGTGAGTCTAAGCGAAATTATGTCTTTGTCTTTGTTAAAATCAAATGAATTAGGGATTTCCTATCAAGAGCTATTCTATGCTTCTCGCAGAATTTTCCTTTAAAATCGCTAGTTTTACAAGCGCTCTTCAAGCATCGACAACACATTGAAGCTCACTGTTGATCATTCTAAACATGCTCATAAAAAGATCAACAATTCTGATAATAAATCTTCCTCGAAAAAGAGTCCTGCCAAAATAATTTTTAATGACTCCACCAGCTACTCAAAAAGAAGCAATAATAACTCCAGCTTTGAGACATTTTTCAATACAACTGCATAGCGCACTAGCATTCAAACAAAAAAAGAATATGCTAAATCAAGGGAACGATTAATCCTCTCTCGTCTTTTGGATTGCACACACAAAAAGAGTATTTCCAGAGACGAAATTCAAAGTGATACCAAGGGATTATTGAAGAGCTTGGAAGAGATTCCAAGTGATTAGCAATGGAGAAATATTATTTCGAAAGCGCCAAAGTTTTCTTTTGAAAAACGTTCTCCAAAAAAGACTATTTTTGAGATTTCTTAGAAGGACTCAAAAAGTGAAAGTTAATTTAATAACTACGCACTCAAGAAACCAGATAATGCTCACACTTTGAGCATCGAGAAGGCTCTTCCACGACCCTTGGATGATATTCCTAAAAAGAGATCAGTTTTAAAATTAAAGAACTTGAAGTAATTTTTATCAAATAAATCAAGCATTGAATATTTAGACTGTCAAAGCAACAAAACCTCTTAATTTAACTATTAAAATGAGCACAATAATAATAGAATTTCTACTAATCATAATATCAATACTAGCGGTTTTTATAACCCTAGATAACAAGATTTAAACTAATATCATAATGCTACTCTTGAAACTAATTTCGAAGGTATCGAAAATTCTCTGCCTAACACTCAACGGCTTAATGCCTATCAAGAACTATTCGATATTGAACTAGATCAGACTTATTATAATTAACAATAATAATCATCGAGAGCACCAGTGGACAACTGCAGATACCTCAAATGGAGTTAATAAAACAAACGATTTGACAAACTCAAAGAGTAAAACATCAACGAAGCTAGTCAACCAAGAACAAACTTAAGATACAAAACTAACAAAACTAATGCTAATATCACTAATTCTGCTGACGCATCCCTGTAAAACTAGGTTATTTAGCTTCGACGGCATAATTGCTTCCCAGATATTAATCCTTTCGATTCATATTTAAAAATATCTAGCAACCAACCTTTCCTCCCAGTGAACGAAAAATCTTCTAGCCCTGAGTAAATCTCCCACTTTAAAGTCAAAAATAACAAAATTGCCTAAAACTAATAATCAAGGAAAGCCAGCATAGGTGCATCACTTGATATTCTTCGCTTAAGATACTAGCCGAAAGATAACAGTTGTTTTGATATTTTGAGAAAATCTTCGATTTCTTGAGGAGTTGTTCTTTCAAATAAGTTAGTTTTCAAATTTCCATTTATGACTTTTTATATGCTATGAATTTGAATTTCTAAATGGAAATGTCAGATCTACTGCTGTGGGTATAATTTTGGAATACTTTGACCTCCTTGTTTAATTTAATATTTTTGTCTTTTTTAATTAAGGGTAGCATTTTTCAAGAAAGCTTTGGAATGATTAGTTTGCCTTGAAAGAAAAAAGAAGAAAAAAATTTTAATTACAAAGTTATTTCCAGTTGATTATTAGGGGTTTAAGATTTATTTAAAAAAAACAATAAGAATTAGTACCCTTTTGGATGTGATTCAGCAACTCTGAATTAAGCTATTAAGAGGAGAGGGTAAATCCAGACTTTTTTTGAAATCATGGTAAAATAGCAAAATTAAATGTAAGTAAATCTCTATCTTTTTTGGGCATAAAGACAAACTAATTGGATAGAGATTCGATCCGAAAAGAGGATTTTTGAAAATCCGACATACTTTCATGGCAAAGAAACATGAAATGAAGAACAGGCTGAAGATTATTTCTGAATAAATGATGCTGAATTTCATAACTGGGTCTAATTACAACGAATGGGTGAAAATATGCTCTGCTAATTAACATTTCGACGAGGTTACAGCGCATTGAATAAAGCTCAATATTTAATAATATAAATCTTCCCCAAACAGCATAAAAACCTAATAAATTAATTTAATCAAAAACTAACTTTCAAAACTAAAAAAGTAAATATCCATAACCATCTTGTTTCTTGTGGTTTTCCCTCATAAAAACCTTCAATAATATCATAATCTTCCTCTTATGGACAGTGAAAATAGCAGACAATCAATTGCTGCCTCAGTTAAGGCGCTTTACTAAGGCTTTATGTCAACAAGATCTAAACTATTCGATGTCGTTGAGATCCCTCACCTTGTAGAAATCGATGGCTCAGACATAAATATCTCCAAGGACTTTTGTAGTCTTGAAAAATCTCTTTAATACATGAAGAAAAATTCAAATCGACATGTGTACTTGAGAGCATCTGCGGATGCACGTAATTTAATAGACAGTTTGAAGTTTATCTTGAGAGCTGTAATGAACTTCAAAAAGAGTGTTTTGTTACTCGATTTCGAAAGAGACCAAGATATATTGAAAAAATACTTCCTCATGGAAAAATATTTTGATTATTAATAATGTTAAAATGGAGATGAAGATGAAAATGAAGATACGAATTGCAATAATCACAATTTATCGCAGATCTAGCTTCTATGAAAGTTCTTCTTCTAATCTACCTGAAAAAAGACATTAACTTTCTTGAGACCACCTTTATTCCTGATCTTGTGTCTGATTTTGATAATTAAAACTCTAATCTTCTACCTGACATAATCAAAAAGAAGAATCGAATCTTCCAAAAGGCAACAAATAATCTTATCAAACGTCAGTCCAATTATGAGATTTTAAAATGGGTTTAATCAGTCAATAATAATTTTTTCTTACTTTTATTTAAACTGTGGTAATATACTTCTATTTTTCCATAATATATATCTTGTATTTCCCACTCATTCCCGCAGTCATTGTATTTCAATCAACGAACAGCCTTTTCTTCTTCTTCTTCTTCTGCTCTTAATAATCATCAAAATCAATTCTGATAATACAAAAGAAATATGGTTATTTGCATATATTTATTTCTAATTTTATCAAAATTCGATGATTTCTGCTGATTTTAATTCTTACATTACATCTCATCTTTTGAAAATCAATTACGTGTGCCATTTGAAAAGCTACATTTTTGAGAAGAAGAACAGATGGTAAATAAATACTGTTTTTAATTCTCTCACAGCATTTTTAGTGTCCATATGACGAATTAGCAAAGAACGCGCTGTCCGATTTTTCAAAAAAGAATCAAATATTTTTGATTGAAGATTAGACCTCAACAATAGATAATATTCACTTTATTAGAAAAAAATAAACCTATTTTCTTCTTTATTCTTTCTAAAGTTTGTGGCTTTGGAGCCGCGTTGAAAGTCTAGCCTTCCATTTCATTTATTAACAGGCAAAAGTTTCTAAAAATCTTCTAGATCAATTTTATCTTTTTATTAAATTTGATTCTTCAAACCACAAATTAATATGCTCTTCTCATTAATTATTACAGAAGAATCTGGGGAGTAAAATATTGCTGAATATTCGTATTTCTTTTCTCATAAAAAGGCATCTTCTCTTACTGGAAAGTAATTTAGTTAAAAGTAAACAAAATCAAAAAAGCGCTAAAAATGCCTTAGTTTTTATCTTGCAAGTGTAAATTATCAATTAAGCTGGATCTAAAATGAAAATTATTAGAACGTAACTTGCTGGCTCCTTTCAAGCCACTGATGAAATATTCAAATTAGAGAGTAAACAGAGTTGCTATTAAGAATATTTAAGATTATTGTTATTTTTTCTGAATAATTATCTGTTTTGTCATTATTTCAATTATCTTAAGCATCAAAAACTGAAAGACAATGAGAGCATATTATCATTAAAAGACATTAAAAGTAATTTGTCTGTCCTTGAATTTGACCTAACAAAACAATGAAAAGTATTGGAAATGATAGAAGTACATAGAAATCATCGATAAGTACAAGAGAAAGAGGAAATACAAATATGTATGGTAATTAAAAGAATTAAAATTACAAATCGCCAATAATCTTCGTTTTATTGTATTAATTACTAGTATTTATTCATTTTTTAATTTAAATCTTGTGCTTTTCAAAATTCCATAAGGTTTCTTTTACTAGTTCTAATTTTGAGCAATCAATCAAGTACTGTCTTTAGTATTCAACCAATGAGACGAACTTTTCATAAATATCCTTGATCAAATTAGTGTCAAGCTTACAAAACTGCATTTATAAATTTGACAGTCATTCTTACAAGAAATACACAATAAGCTCAAACTCCAAAAGCTTATTTGTTAAGATCCATGTAAAAAGATACAACAACCATAATAAATCAATATGTAAACTATGATTGAATTTACAGAATAAATCAAATTTTCTTTTTATAGAAATTGCCTCCTCCGCCTCCTGTAGGAAATCCTTTTTTCAAGTGCAAGCCTTGCTGCGAAGAAGACAGCCCATTGTAATTGTATGTGTTTGTGTTGTAGATAACATTGAGGTTTTAGATCTTTTACAAGTCATTCAGTAATTTAGATGTCGACAAGCCTCCTCCTCCAGAGTTCATCTTTATTGTAAAATTACAAAAAATAATCAATAGGAGAATAAGCTAGATAAATTGAAGAAAAACAATTAAACATTTATATTTCCTCTGAACTGTTATTCATTTTACTTGAGTATTTGGTGACTGGAAATACATTTTACTATTGTAATTTGTAGTGTGACCAAAAGAGATCTTCGAATTGTGAGAAACAGGAGAACCAGCCTATTATGAATATTTTTTAGCCACTCCACAATAAATTTTTAAAATTATCTTAATTTACCTTAGTATTTGCAGTGCTATTACTCTCATTTGTACCGACAAACTTCTTGGTTGAGATATTTGGAAGCCCACTGACAACAAATGCTTATTGTGAAGCTTACGGCAGGCTACCAGTATTGAAGTTTCCCTTTGGGTCAGTCTAAACATAAACAAATAAACAAATTTTGCTAAAAGCGGATAGCTCAGTCTTACTTTCAAATGACCTTATAACCCAGCTCCATGGTGTGGGTCTACCATGGAGTGGTAAAATGTTTGGCTAGCAATCTTTTTAAGGGTAGAAATAAATAGACAAAAGAAGTGTAAAGAAAAAATTGTAATTTTCCTAAGAAATGTTTCTTTTCCTTAGATTACAAAAAATACCAAAAAAAAATCAATAAACCTAATTCAAAATACTTATGTTTTTTTGAGAGATCCACTAGGTCCAGCTTTAGGTGGTTTGGAAGTTGCTCCTGCTGTTTCAAACGGTAACTTAGGTTTGGAATAATCCTAATTGTTGCTGCTCTGCTTGTTTAATAGTGTGTTTCAAAGGAATCAAACAAATATAATCAGAATATTCATTAGTAAGTTTGTGACATAACTGCTTACTCGTTTAGTTGCCATATTGGGTTATTGGGAGGTGGAATCTGTGAAAGAATTATCCTCTCCTTTTTCGATATTATAATTGTAAAGCGTATTTTGCATTAAGCTCGATCCTTATGCGATTTGTGGTGTGATCTTGTTCACAGAGAAGTAGTTCTTCCCAATAATTGCCTAGTTTGTCTGAGCCTAGAGTTCAATAAATAGCTAAGAATTAAAAAAAATTCCTTGAAATTATGAGGTTTAAGTACTTTTTGGGAAGAATTGTTGATGTTATTGCTGCTGTTTTCTTTGTTAAGTTTAGCATAAATTCCATTCTTCGTGTTGCCTTCGTGATGAATCGTTTAACTCTGTTTTAGAAAAATGTTATTTTCAACAAATACTGTTGTTCGTTCATGAGAATTAAAAACACAAAAAAACAAATTATTAGATTGATTTGAATTACTTTCTTTTCAAATTGTGAATCCCTTTCATCAGCATCTTCATTCTTTCGATCTCTGTTTTTATTAAAGATAATTTTTTCATTAGCTTTCAGAAATATCCTCTTTTTTGGATACTTTTACATTAAACATTGCTTACTCTACTGCATTTTTGGAATTTCGAATGTTCTGATTTTCAGCTGCAGCTGCATTTGAGCTAATAACAGCGCTAATAGGTTTAGTTGCTTCATCGCTGTAAAATTCTCTGATTCCATCAAAAAGAGGATGCCCCATGGCTTCTTAGATTGTCGGTCGCTCAGCTGGGTCCATTTTAAGAAGTAACTTCAAGAAGTTAAGTGCTTTTTTGGATAATTTTCCAAGATATCTTCGTTCGATTGTTTCAGGTTTCGATATCTCTGGGAACTTAAGCCCAACGTATCTTGGATTTTTTATAAACATCTCCATTTAATCAGGAGTTAACGGTCCTAGAAGCTTTTAAATCAAGAATAGTTAATCTATTTCGTTTTCTCCTGGAAAAAGAGGTTATCCATCAATAAGCTCAGCCATGATACATGCAACTGCCCAAGTATCCACTGGGAAACTATACATAGGATCTGATAGCAATAACTCCGGTGAACGGTACCATCTAGTAGCTACATAATCAGTAAGTATTTCATTTGGTTTAGGTGGCATATGTCGAGCAAATCCAAAATCACATAATTTTAAAGTTCCATCTCCATTCACTAATAGATTCTCAGGCTTAATATCTCTGTGTATAATTTCATGACGGTGACAATGATTCAGTGCCTTCAGTAATTGATAGATGATACGATTTATGAAATCAGGCTTTGGGTGTTTTTTTTTTGTGAAAAAATCAGAAAACAGTTATTCATAAATAATTGTAGATAATAATATAATTTACATCAAGTCCAGTTGATTTCTGCTCTAGCACTTCTAATAAATTTTTCTCGACATACTCGAATACCAAGTAAATGCGTCCCTTCCTGAAAGTAAAACCAAGCAAATAAATGATGAAAACAAAATTACTAAGAATCAATTTTTTGTTAATTTTCCTTTCGATTTCTTTTTTGCGAGTTTCAAAAACATCAACGAAAAAAATAACAAAAATCAGTCTCAAAAATAATATTTTTTGCTGCTTCAAAAGCATCTCTTTAGAACACAATAATTGTTTGTGCAATTTCCATATTTTCTGTATGCATTTCTGTTGTACCTCTTGAAAGCTTCAATAAGACCAACAACATTTGGATGTTTCAAGGTCTTAAGCATCTTAACTTCTCTTTGAATGTTCTTCCTAACGGTCTCATCCTCCTCTGTCTCCTTGAATTTCTTGATTGCCACTTTAAACATCATTTTTTACTCCCATTTATTGAGAATAATAATCAATAAAAAAATTAAATTTTCCATACATATTTCATTGGTCTCTTTGTTTCTGCATTTCAGTACAACGCCATAAGCACCCTCGCCTACTACACCGAGGATTTCATATTTATTCATGCCTTGTGGATCTGTTTCTCAAGACACTCAACTAACAAAAAAAATTTTTACTCGCTTTATTCCCCTTAATTTTTATAATTTCCTATGATCTCTTGTAACCCCCCAATATTTTTTGGATAATCCACTCCTTTAAAGTCTCTCACATCAATTCAATTCCTTACCTTCTTTGTCCAGCTACGATTTAGGTTATTTGTTAATAAAACTAAAAATAACTAAATATTCAGCATCATTTTTTAGATTCTATTCTTTTTTTAAGTAGTCTTTTGTAGAGGAAATATTATTCATTTTTTTGTGTGTTTTTGTGGTTTATTATTATGGAAAATTATGCAACTTTTCTTAAATATTGTTTTTTTTTTATCCATTGCAATTATCATGGATTAATAGATCAACAGATGCCTTTTTATCAGTCATTTTCTCTTCAAAATCAACTTTTGATTAATAATTCAAGGAAAATAGCTGATTCTTTTCAACTCTTTTCATATCTATTGAGATTCATTAGTTTGAAAAGCAACACAAGCATTAGGAATAAGTATTTCGCTTCTAGTTATTCAATAGTACAATGGGTATTATCAAAGTACGCAAATAAGTAATTTGTTTGTTCCCTGAAACCAAAAATTCAAGAATTTTACTTGATAAAGCTGAAAAGTTCAAATTTTAAGACTAAATAAAAGGGATAACAAATCAAAAAGGAGTAATGATTATTATTTTTATTAAAAACTGAGACTGGAAGCATCTTCTTTGCTTTTTGTGGATTCATAGCCATTTGTATGCTTCAAAATATTTTAGAAAAATCAATTGTTTTTGTTCTCTCAAAAACTAGTTGTTTATCATGCATTCATCACTACACTAGAAAGCCATATGAAAAGTTTTAATTAATTTTTTAATCAAATTCCTTTCTAATAATCCCCACCGACTATACAAATTAACTGATAAATCTCATAAACAAATCCATTGAAGTTTTTGTAAAAAAACAATGTTAAAATTTTCTAAATTCTTTGAACTAAACTTGCAAAATGAAATACTAAAAATAATTTTTTTTTTTCTTCACAAATCGATTTAGTTTATTTAATTGATTATCTTTACAACCAAAGACGAATCAATATTGAGTTGTATTATTTGAAGACTTTGCATGTTTATTTTTTTAAATATTTGTGTATTTATTTGTGATTTTGTTTGTTTTTTATATCTCTGTATAATTATCTTTTTGAAAATATATGTAATATTGTGGGCTTTTGTACGAAAACACAAATGAAGCAAAGAAGGCGCATATTTTTATTTGATTCCTGATATTGAGTGCATGGGTTGAAAATCCAAACCCAGCAATTGTTGAATTCATTAGTTGAAAAACATTTTTTTTTTCGGATTGTCATATCTGAGAGCTCTGCAGAAAAATTTCGGAGGGGAAATTTGATACACTACACTATTTTTTGGGGGATTAAAAACTACTTTTAAAAACTATCTGAGATTCTCAATAATGACTATCCTCTTGATGGTTTGGGATGCTTCACATATTGGAGTCAATGCCACTCAAGAGAATGGCTAACTTCCAATGTTCCTTTTGATTTTGAATTTTATTTATTCTTTGATTGAATTAAATTATTTCAAATTTCGCCCTTTCTAGATGATCTAATTCAAGCTAACAGGAACTGGAGGGAATGATAGGGAAATTAAATCAAATTAAGTTAATCTCTCTTCTCAAAATCGCTTTGATTTTATTAAGCATAAATATCCTCCTGCCTCCCAGTCTCCTTCTCACTTTCCACTTTTAATTTCTTGTAAATTTAAACTTCTTTTTTCGGGAGAATATTTGAAAGAAGAAGATTATTAAAACTGCTATTTTTTTGAGCGCACATTTATTATTACTTTAATTCAGCTTCATTCGTTGAAGAATACAGAATCATAAATATTTATTTTCCTTTTTACAAATCAAAACATCATGCATATCTTGATGTTTGTTAGCTTTGAAGAGTTTTTAACCTGTTGTTATGTTGTTGAAGTTGAATACAATATGAATTTGTTAAGAATAAATGGTAAAATGTTGCTAAAAAAATTGAAGAAAAAGAATAAGTTCACTTTTTTATCTTTATGATTAATATTATGCGAGGTAACAAGATGATTGATACTCAATAACTTAACGGTTTGGTAGAGTTTATTGACTTTGTTCTCCCCTCTATGACATTTATCTTTTCAGATGTTCTGGAAGATTTTCTGTCCACACCAAGGGAAATCGAAGAATTCGAATGAAGGTTTTATGGTGGAGTCTTTTTGAACTCCTCATCTTCATCTTCCCAATCGTTTTTTCTTGGTTTCATGCCGAGAGCAGTTGTGTAGATACCTCCTTCGTAATACTCTTCTTTTGAGAACGTTTATTTTTCTTCTTGCCGAAGTCTAAACACGTAGATCGAAGCAGCGAGAGGTAGAAAATAAGTAATTAGCTTAATAAGAAACCCAATGACTGCCTCAAGGTAATCTTCCCAATTATCAGTGCCACCACTACCCTATTCAAAGAAAGAGAGATGATAAAGGCATAAGGATAACTTTTGACTTGAAAATAGCCATTTTTACATGTGAGATTATCCTGCAGTCTGATCTTCCATTGTAGAGAAACAGTACGTTCTTTATGTTAAGCACAATTCCAGATAGCAAGTTAATTATGATCAGCATCCTTAGAAATACACAATAATACTTTTTAAAGAAAGAAATTGAGATTTTAAAATGATTTGCTACCATATATTTCTTTTCATGGATGCTTTATGCTTGAATTAGAAATCTATGTTGTCAAGGAGCGGAGAGGGAAGCCAAGATATGTCTTATTCTCCGCTATTGCTTTGAATTTTGAGTTTTTTCAGCTGTTCCTCCATTTAATTGGAGATGTATTTCCCTGAAGAAAAGGTAAGTAATAGTTTGTATGAGTGTTCGTTTAACGTAAAGTTCTGAGAGAAAAAAGGGTTGTTTTTATGTTACCTACACCTGCGAAAATGATCGTGAGAAAAAGCTCCACAGCTCTAATATATGTCCATGAATTTGCTGAAATAAAAAAGCCAAAATTAGCATTCAAAAAGGTATGAAGTATGATATTATTCACAATTCTAAAACCAAATTATCAGGAAATATTGTACATTTGCAGACTTTTTCTGATTAATCTTCAAAGAATTGATAAAAATTGAATACTAGAATCGCGACATTGTATGCTACTGTCACAACAAACGCCCCTTTGACAATCTGTTTAGTTCTCTCACTCTAGATAATCTTGAAAGCTTTAGACGCGAAGTAATAGATGATCAAACTGAGCTGTAAGCTGATGAAGAAGTTCTAAAAGAAATACACCGGCTCCAACAATCTCGAAAAGTTGTAGATAAAATACGCTTGAATAAAAAACAATCAGAAATGTAAGATAACTAATAGATTGTATGCATTTTGAAATTTCCTCCTCCTTTTAGAGATTTTAGGGATATGATCTGCGCTTAATTGCCCATAATATCAATGAGAAAAAAATTGGCATTGAAAACTAAATTTGTTTACCTAGATTTCCTAAGATGAGAGTGCCAAAGATAATGTTCTTTTTCCTCCAAATCTTCGGTTTAAACTTGAGATTCTCATATAAATATTTGATAAGGAAGATTTCGATGACCAATGAAGTACCCAAATAAAATATAGCCCTATGACAAAAATTATGTGTTTTGAGAAAATTATGCTACAGCAATGAAGTCAACTCAAAATTGATCTTACGGAACGCACTTGTACACAATAAAATCATCAGCCATGCATTAGTACAATCCAAAGTTTTTATCAGAAACTTAGGAAGAACCTGGGTTAGTCGAAGTCATCTACCCTCTTCTTCTGCTTTTGTGTATTGTTAGCTGACGCTTCTTGCTTAATTATTTTTCATTTGGCATAAAATACTGTATCAAAACACTGCCGATCCCCCTCCAAGAGAACTTTTCTTATCAGCAGGCCTTGAAAAATAACAATTTTAATCTTTTACAAAGGAAAAATTCATCAGGTTATAAATATGATGTAAAAAGTAGGAATTTTTATGAGAGAATAAATATTTCGAGTATGCTCATTACATCCCCACATTTGGTTGATGGAATACATCATTGATTTTGAATAAATCTAATGAAATCTATAAAGTTTCCTACATTGGCATTAAAGGAAAAAATAATTAATAACATTAAGAGAAAATAGTTCATCGGGATCATTTCTTATGAATATGCAATTATTTTGTGTCAAAAGGTTGTTCATTTTTTAAGAATATTTGAAAAATCAAAATAAGAAACTATACTCAGAATTGCTTGTAGATATTTTTAGTGCTGTTTAATTTTAGTCATTCTAAAGAGATTTAGTTCCTGGAAGCGATTTGCAGATAAAATATGAAATAAAACAACTTATCTGTTATTTTTTTCTTCTTATGTTAGTTTTAATTTGAAACAAAGAGTTTCTTCTCTTTTGAAGGCTTGATTTAACTTTTTAGTTCTTATTTAAGGTGTTAACACTTTGTGTTAAGTTTATGCAGGTAATTTTTCGTTGTCTAGGTCTCCGAAAAATAAAATCAAAGAAAAAGAAAAACTAAAACTGAATAGAATCAATCATTTGTAATCAAAAGAAAAGAAGAAGAAATTCTGATAAAATAAAAACTTTCGGGAGACACTCAAGTAGAATCCAAATGGGCAAAGATAACAAAATGAGGACTTACCTCAATCGCATCAATCCTGTCATCGAGCGACTCATTGTTGATCTGCTAGTTGACATGCCAGAAGATTTCGTAATTTATATAAATTTCTTCCTTCAACAATCCAAAAAGCTAGACATTGGAATTGCTGTTTCACTTTTAATAATATGACATGTTTGTATCTTCCTCCAAGGTTAACTATTCAGTGGATTGGTTCAAAGAGAAAGGCAGAAAGCTCGCAAACGGAGAAAATGTCCCTAAAAGTGGTGATTTGGTAAGCTTCCAAAACATTTACAAGTTGCGTTTTTTCTGCAAACACAAATTTAAATTCTTTTTGGTTTTTCGAAATAAAACTAGAAAACTAACATAACCGTCGGAAACTCAGATTTCTCAGTCTCTTTCAATCCTCCTGATGGTTATGAGAAACCTCAAGTTGATTCTGAAGAAGAAGAGGAAGAAGACGATGATACTGTTGAGTAGCATCTTGAAGCCATGAAAAAGAAAAATCAGCAAAAAGGAATGAGAAGTTCTGTTAGTGCTGAAGTCTATGGCTCATTCAACAAGAAAGAATCGTACGTCCCAAAAGTCATCCCAAAGGGTGAAGAGCAGAAAAAGAGAATCGAAACTCGTCTCATGCAGGCATTCATGTTCTCATCGCTTGATGAGCGCGAGAGAGACATCGTTGTCAACGCTATGGCTGAGGTTAAATTTTAGTAAGATGTTTTGTTTAAAAGAATTTCCATAAATAAGATTTCCTTGATTGAAAAATCAAGAACTAATTTTTAAGAGTTTCACGAATGATGGGAGAACATCATCTTTACAATTAAAAAATAAAAATCAAATGGGAAATGCAAAGGTTTGGTGCGAATCAAACTTTCTAAGAGGCTGCTTTTAAATTTTAATTCCAACATACTGGCTAGTTTATCTCTCCCAAGTTTTTATTATTTTTAAAATTTTTTTGTACAGTTGTTTTTATTGACAATTCTTTCATCATTAAAACATTGTTTTATCAATTTTTTAAGGCCTGGACAATGGATCATCAAGCAAGGTGATGATGGTGATAACTTGTACGTGGTTGACTAAGGCGAGTTAGATTGCTTTAAAAAATTCACCAAAGATGCTGCTGATACTTACTTGAAGACTTATAAGCCTGGTGAAGCATTTGGAGAGCTTGCTTTGCTGTACAACGCACCCAGAGCAGCTTCAATCTAATCGAAGACAGAGTCTGTTCTTTTCTCGTTGGATAGAGAGTGCTTTAATCATATTGTTAAGGATTCCGCAAGCAAAAAGAGAGAAAGATTTGAAGAGACTCTCAAACATGTAGAACTATTAGATTCTATGGATCCTTATGAGCGCATACATCTCGCTGATGGTATCAAAGACGTGAAGTATCAGCCAGGTGAATATGTCATTAGAGAGGTAATTATTTTATTTAAAAAATAGAAGATACAAATACAAAGAAATCTTAATCATTTTTAATAAACAAAATAAAAGGGCGAAGAAGGAAACAACTTCTACATGATTGAAGAAGGCAAGCTCAAGGCAACTAAAAAGAATGCAGACGGCAAGGAAGTCACTGTGTTTGAATACAAAGATGGTGATTATTTCGGTGAATTAGCTCTGGTCAAGAATATCCCCAGATAAGCAAACGTCATTGCTGAGGTAAGTGCAAACACAATTGCAAATATCAAACAAAAAATAAAGATAAAGCTCAAGACGATCATGTGAATTATGTTTATTTTTTGTATTCTGCAGACTGAAGTTAGACTAATGTATCTGGACCACGAGACTTTCAAGAGGCTTCTTGGACCTATTGAAGGTATTTTGAAGAGAAACGAAGCTCGTTATGACAAATACAATGCAGACAATATCTAAAATCTCAAATGAGGAAGAATGTCATGCTAGCGATGCTATTTTAAACAAACTTTCCTTTTTTTAAGGAGCTTTGGAAAAGAAATGTTTCTTTTTTATTTCTGTATTTTTGTTAATTTTTGAAATATTTATTATTCCAAAATGTGTTACTTTTATTTCCTCATACCTATCTCTAGTCTTCAAATTCCCTTAAGGTTATCATGATTTTAGAGCCAGGATGAGTTATTCAAAATTGAATAGCTAGTAACTATGACTCACACTATTTTTTTCGATGAGTTACTAATGTAAAAATAGACTTGCAAAATATATCATATAAAGTGAGGGATTGGAGCACTTAAGAAAGAGAGTTCATTTTATTTTTGATTTCTGGGAAGGTTTTGGCTTTGAAAAAAAAGAAAAAAAAACTGAAGGTGAATCTCAATTTTGAAATTAGAAGAAATTGAAAGATAAAAATCAAATGGAAAGAATTGAAGTTACAGGTACCGTTCCACAAGCGAGATTTGGTCATACCATCACCTTCATTAACAAGGGCAAAGCTATTTTGTTCGGAGGAGCTACTGGTGATACTGGCAGATTTTAAATCACAGGAGAAACATTCTCCTTTGATATCAATACGAGGATATGGAGAAGAATCGAAAGTAAAATTATAACTTTTGGTTGTGTTTTTAAGAGCTTTTCTAAATAAATTGGAAGAGATATTATGGTAAAAACCATGAATATTGATTTTCGGTGCAGCTACTATTTAGATTTTGATTGCTGAAAGAGAATCCAACATCTTTTTAGATGAATTGGACAAAAATATTTTCAAAATACTTCTTAGTAAAAATTATGTTTTAATTTTCTTTTATCTTGATGAAGCCACTGGAACTGGACCATCTCCGAGAGCAGCTCATGCAGCAGCTGCTGTAGAGGTGAACTAAGTTGTGGTTTACGGTGGAGCAGCAGGAGGTAAGAAAAAACAGAATTAATGAAAGTTATTGATCATATTTTACTATCTTTTTTTTTTTGAAATAGGAAGTAAGAATTGTATGTTTAGATTTCATGGAGGAGCTGAAAGCGAGAGAGAGAGATGAGAAATAAATATTGAGTTTATAAAAAAATGATGGAAAGTTGACGCACAAATAACAAAACTGAATTCCTAAAAAAAAATAATTTAGTCTTCAACTCATCCAGCACTTTCTTTAAGAAGAATCTCTAAATTCTAATTTTTTAGCTATTGCTTTCCCAACAACTATTCTCCGATCAAAAAGAAATAATGATAATAGTTAAAAATAAATTTTGTTTGTTTTTCCTTTTTTTCTCAGGTGGCAGTCTTGCTTCAGATGAGTTATATTTACTTGACTTACGTGGCTCTGAAGATGTTGGCATATGGACAGTGGTTCCTGTCGTTGGATAGACTCCAGGTCGCCGTTATGGTCATTCGATAACTTACACAAAACCATATCTAGTAGTGTTTGGGGGAAACACAGGATAAGAGCCAGTAAATGATTGTTGGTACTTGAAGGTTGATAAGGGTCCATTTTTCTGGCAACGTGTAGATTGCTCAAAATAAGAATAACCCCGTGTGCGAGTTTACCACAGTGCTTCACTGTGCTCTTAGGGAAGTGCAAATGGCATGGTCGTGATATTCGGGGGGCGCTCAAATGATCAGTCAGCTTTAAACGACTCTTGGGGATTGCGGAGACACAGAGATGGCAGATGGGATTGGGTTAAAGCACCTTCAAAGCAAGATAAAGACTAACCTACTGGGAGATATTAACATTCCAGTGCTTTCATAGGAAAAATGCTGATGATTGTTGGTGGAAGAACAAATAATGTTGGAGAGCATCTCAGCTTAGAAGTGTATGACACTGAAACATCTGAATGGGCTAAATTCAACTCGCTTTAAAGATTCAGGCATTCCTCGTGGATTGTAGACAGCTTCGTGTATGTTTATGGAGGTTTCGAGCTAGACTCTCCGAACATTCCTACCGATCAAATTACAAGGATCAATCTTACAAGGGCGTTTTCCTCAAACCCAGAGCTTGCTACTAAAATCAATAATCAACTCAGAGCAATATCTCCAAGTAACTAAACTGGCCTTGATGGTTCATTCTCTACTAGTCCGCCACCTACGTAAAAAATATTGGGTTAATTTCTTGCACAAACTTAGACTTTTAACTTCTAAAATAAATATTTTTCTTTTTCCAATAAAGTCCTACGATTGCAGAATAAACTTTTCAGCAGAGATCCCCTAATACATCTTAAAATAGTTCCTTTTCAGGTGGGTCTCCATATTCTCCAATGATGGTACCTCAAAATGGCAACACTCTCAATAACAATCAGCAATCCAACAATATTCAAAATAACAATAATCAGAATCTTCCAGTTATTTCGCAAAACCCAGCATAATACACTATGGGTACCAATAATCTTCAAAATAATGGAAATAATAATGCTAGATTTATTCCTATCAAGCAAAACACCTTAGGAAATCAAAATATCAGTAGACCAAATCCTCAAAGATAATTTGAATTCATGGATCCTCTCCAAGCTGAAGAATCCAAGCCAAATGATATCAAGAAAAAAGGAGGAAAAACATAGAATTATGGAATCAACAATAATGGAATAAAGACTTTCAAAGGTTCAATCAACGATCCCTCAGCAATATTTAACATTATGATCCAGCAATTTCTCTAGCCAAAAATGTACATGAATTTTCCAGAAGGTGCAGCATTTAAGTTCTCATCTGAGGAGATCATTTAAGTCTGTGATTTAGCAGAGGAAGTCCTCCGCAATCAGCCGATGGTCCTTCGAGGTAATTTCGTGCTTTACTTAAGCTGAAAGTTTTAAGAAAATTGTTATTTTGTATTTTAGTTCGAGCTCCATTGAAGATCTTCGGAGATATCCATGGATAATACAGTGATCTGATGAGATTCTTCGATTTGTGGGGCTGTCCATGCGACAATACAAAAGATGGAGATATCGAAAGTTTTGATTATCTTTTCCTTGGAGATTTCGTTGACAGAGGATCACATTCCCTGGAGACGATTTGCTTATTGCTCTCACTGAAAGTCAGATACCCCAAATAAATACATCTCATTCGAGGCAATCACGAAGATAAATGGATTAACAATGGGTAAATATGATTAAAACACACAATTGTGTAGTTAATTTTTGGATTATTTTTCTTGAAAATATCACTACTTTCTAACATTGACTTTCAACAAAATCCTTTTAGATTTGGGTTCAGTGATGAATGCAATGTTCGTCTTGGTGAAGATCCAAATGAGGATGATTCTGTTTTCAACAGAGTCAACAGGTTATTTGAATGGCTGCCTCTTGCGACGGTCATTGAAGATAAGATTATTTGTCTACACGGTGGAATCGGTTCATCATTGCATTATATTTCTGAAATCGAGAATCTTCAAAGACCTTTAGAAGTTATTCACGAAGTTAATACACCAGAGTAGCAGCTAGTTGTGGATATCCTATGGTCTGATCCAACTGAATCAGATTAAGAACTTGGAATTCTCCCGAATGTTATCAGAGATCCAGCAGGTACAGGAAATATTGTAAAATTCGGCCCTGATAGAGTCAACCAATTCCTTGTTTAGAACAATCTGAGCATGATCATCAGAGCGCATGAATGCGTGATGGATGGGTTTGAACGATTTGCTGGAGGAAAACTTATTACAGTTTTCAGTGCAACAGATTATTGTGGTAGACACAAAAATGCAGGTGCAGTGCTCATATTAAGAAACAATTTTGAAATCATTCCAAAGCTGATTTACCCTTCAGAATCTGCTTAATAATAGCATAATTGGATTGAAGATGAAGATGCTCTAAAACGTAGACCTCCAACTCCCCCTCGTTGGGTGAGCAATAACATCAGAAAATCATTTGACTGAATTTAGTTTTTTCTTCTTCTTCATGTAGCATAACTAACTATTTTATTTGAGTTATTAATTCTATTTCTCTGTCAGAATTACCCAGTTGATCATATTTTTCTAGGAAGAGAATGAGCTTTTTTGTTGTTAAAAAATGAAAATATTAATTTATCGTCTATATTTCTATGTTACACTACAAGCGTTAATTGATTTAAGATTTTCAAAAGAATAAATTCAGATACTTTTAATTTTATGGATTATTATTGGTAAATTAACAAAATTATCGAAATAAGCAAGTAATAATTGCTGCCTTGAGGGTATGGCTTGACAAAATATATTTCAAGTTTTACTTTATCCCAGCTTATTAATCACAAAATTAAATGTAAAACAAACACTTCAAAATCAAACAAAAAAAGAAGTCAAGATTACAATAATTTTTCAAAACTAATTGATTTGTGTGGTTCTTTATTCTTCTTGATTTGATAGGAGTAATTTCAAAATCATTCCAAGCTTGAAATCAAACATTTCATTAAAATGAGGGAAATGAATTCTTTCATTGCAAGAAATGCAAAGATGCACATTTATGTCCAATATTTAGTTTTCCTTTGGTATGCCATTTTCTGACATTCACCGCATAAAAACAATCCTTTTAATTTATGCAATCCGTTTATTCAAAGAATTTTGAATACTAATTTTTACTGTCAGCTGATTTGTGGCAAGTAAAAAAATAAAAAATTTGTATCTTTGTTTTTTGTTCTTCCTTACAACTAGCTTCAAAGAAAGATCATCCTTGTAGCTTTTCTCCTTCTTTCCATCTATTTAATCTCTTTCAAAAAAGTATTTCTCTCATAGAAGTTCTTTCAATTTATTATGGACTGCCTCATAATAATAAAATGAAATTTTAGAATTACTGTTTATCATTTTTAACTAATTCTATCTCGAAAAATACTATTTATACTATATGATCTGAGCTTTCGATAACCAAACAATCTAGAAGAAAAGTAAAGATTCTAAGAAGAATGATCGAGTATCAATAGAAATGCAAATGAAAAACTCCAAGGAATAATGAGCAAGATAAAAATTTATTAAAAATATTAATTTCTAAAAAAGAAAAAGAAGAAGAAGAAAAACAAAATTATAAAATCCTGAAGATATGTCCTATATTGAGATCGAAAGCGAAAGCCAATTCAATGAGCTTCTTTCCAAGAACGATCACGTCATCGTAGACTTTTATGCCAGCTGGTGCGGTCCCTGCAAAAATCTTGCAAGCAACTTCGATGAAATCAAAGGAAAATACCCTAATATTACCATTCTTAAAGTGAACATCGACGAAGAAGATCTCGAAGGTATCATTGAAAGCCACGAAGTCAGCTCTCTCCCTCACGTTTTCTACTACTTCAAGAACAACAGACAGGATAGTAAAGAATTTGCTTTTTTAACTTCAATCAAATCTTAATGTGTTTTTTTTTCTCAACTTTCTAGGTTTCGTTGGAAACAACAAAAATAAACTCTTGGAGATGGTTGCAAAGAGCAGCTGAAGATGTGTTTACTTGTAACATGATGGCCATCATCGGGTAAATAAGAAGAATCAAAAGGAGAACAACATAATCTATATTTTTTTATCTGTTTTCTCTTTTTATATGTTTAACTCGTATTCTCATTGATATTATGGTCTACACAATAGTGTTTTAGGAGCATTCTTTTGTCTATTCGGAAGGGATGTTAAGGAAATAGAAAAGATTTTAATAATTAGGAGAGAAAGAAAGTGAGTGTGTCTTTTTATTTTGTTACTGTCTGAAAAACTAAAAGTAAAGATTAACTATGTATGAGCTGCAACCTGTAAAATAACCTTTCAAGCAAGCAGAATGTGGCTGTTTGTTTTAGCTACCCCGAAACAAATGAAGAAAAGGGTTTGCTTAGCCATAATAAGGAAGTTTACCAATTAATATGCCTCTAATGTTTAAAATAATAAATTTTCATGTTTTTTGAATGAACCTAATGATTGTAAGTTTTATTAATTCTTTCTTGTCTCTTCAGTTATTACCATCACCATCATTATTTGTATGTACATATCTCTGTATTTATTTCTTTCTCTTCTGACTGCTTTTTCTGTGAATCTAAAGCAGTTTCCCTTTTTGAAGAAAATTAAAAATTTACAAACAGTAATAAGATTAAGATAAACAATAGCGAAAGAAAGCAGTCAAAACATGAATCAGCGAAGTCAAGTACTTTCTCACATCCAGAAGCAGGGAGAACGAAATCTCACAAGGTCATAGAAGACATCTCTCGTGAAAGCTGAGAAGTATATTGAGGATAATAAAATTGAAGAGTTGATGAACGTAAATTGCAGCGTTTCTTTGAAAATAATTGAATTAACTCTCCGAAAATGAAATATTTAACTATTTTTTGGTGGCTGTTTGATTAAAGGAATTGCTCGCCTAAGTGATTCACCATCGACCAGATAATATCGAAAAGTTCCTCAAGCAGCAATTGGAAGCTCAAGTAAGTTCTAAAGGTGAAAATTGTTACTATTCAAAGCAAGATTTCGAGGCAATCTTCCTCAACTACGATTTCTTTCAAGAGTCAAAGGTGCCATATAACATGCTAGTCCAAGGTTAGATACTTTTTATCAATAATTGTAGCCTTAACCAACATGATTTAATATAAATAATTCAATATTTTGTTTGGTTAACATCTTCTAACATTTTAGCCTTGGGGTTGGTGGGAGTAAACATGACAACTGCACAATTCCTGAAGAAATATCCACAATATGAAGCACAAAAATACATCGTCAAAGAACAATTCATAACAATACTCACAGGAGAATACAAAGATAGACTTAAGGTTCATTCAATATTTTGTTTATATTTACACATATAATTATATCTCATTTTCCTTTGCTTTTTCCTGTTTTTTAGAAATCAACAAAAAAGAAACCAGACGACTTTTCACTTTAAGCAATCGCTGCGGATAGCTTTGTCAATGATTTACTGATATTTTGCGATATGGTCAAAGTTGAAGGAAGTCTCCGAGAAGGATATGGCTGCATGAAGAGAATCTTAGATTACATGCTGTAGAATCCTGAACTTTGTGATGTAGGCTAGTTCAAAATTGCACTTCAAGCTGATCTATCAGCAGATTAACTTGCTATAATCTTGAATGGTATTGCTGTTGAAATGCTAGATCGAGGATATTACCAGCAAAGTGAAGTATTTTTAGATGCTTCAATTGCTGAAAATGAACGTATCTATGGATAGAACAATGTCCAAGTTGCGAAGGCTTATAATAACTATGGATTGTTATAAAGATAGCAGGAACATTACGAGGATGCAATGAAGAATCTTAAGAAATCCCTTCAAATATATCAAGATATCTAAGGTAAAAATAGTCTAGCGAGTGCAGAAGTTCAAGAAAATATTGCTGTGCTTCTCCGGACACAAGGAAAATACGACGAAGCTCAAGGACATTACGATTAGATTCTCGCAATTAAACTAGCGGCATTTGGTCCAAATGATGTCTAAACTGCTCAAACTATCGAGAATATTGCAGTGGTGCTCTTGAAGCAAGAAAAGTTCGATGCTGCGCTTGAGAAACTTTACAGCGTTCTCGAAATCAAGAGAAAAACAGAAGGAGAAACTACCTTATCGTATGCAGGGACTCTTCATAATATTTCGATCGCTTTGGAAGGCAAAAAAGAAATGAAAAAGGCGCTTAAACTCAGCAAAGATGCGTTATAAATCAGCTAAAATGATTCTTTAACGAGCAGTTTCCTGCAAACAATGAAAATGCATGTTAAGAAATTGGAAGACACAATAGGAAACACTGGTCTTGAAGTTTCTCAGGAGATCAAGAAGTGATGAACTTGGTTCTGTTAAACCTTTATTTTACTTTTTAGATGTTATTAACTTGCAATAAGCATGTTCAGTTTCTTCTTATTTTCTTATTAAACCATTTCAACTCAATCAAAGTTGTTTGTCCTATAAGGATAAGCAATATGCTTGATGATTTGTAGATTTTATATCAATGGAAAAATAATATATAATATGAAGATCGCTTTTGACTATCATTTTAGATAAGAACATAGAAACAAATAATGGAAAAATAATAAAACGTTTCTTGAAATTATCTTCCAAGATTTTCTGAAAGTCTGCAAAACACAAATTGTATGCTATTTTTGGAGATGAATTGCAGTTTATCTTGTTTTGATTCATTGATTGAAGTTATTTTTTTGAGATCGTGGGGGGGGGGGAGGGGGGGATAAAGAGTTTTTAATTGCTATTGAAGAAGTGTTAACAAATAGGTGAAATAGAGAACAACTAACTTTTGTACATTCAAAGCAATGGCTGAAGACAACAGGAGTTCTCTTGTTTAGTCAACAGCGATTAATACTATCCGTAATTTGAAAGCTAGCTAATCTTACAGTAAGCTATCAAGTAGTAGTGATGGATAAACTGGCTCATAAGACAACACAAGTGTTCCTCCTGAAACTCCGCCAAATGGAAAGCAAAACTAATGTAAATTATTACAATATTTCTCAATAAATAATAATAAGCATGAGTAATATTTCAAGAGATTAAATGTGAGGATTCATTATAAAAAATGATTGTTTTAAGATTGATAGAACACAGTTCAATGCTATTGTGGAGTTGATCAAAAGATAAATATTTTTTGTTTTGCAGAAAGTAAGGGCTTTCGAGCTGCGCTGGATAATACGCCCAGAGTAAATAGAAAAACACCTAGTTTAAGTAATAAATCAGAAGTTAGAATATCAACAAAGCGTATCCCTCGAGTTAAAGTAGATTAAATCAAAAGTGAAGTGCTAATTGAAGATAAAATAAATATTAACAATACAAATTTATAGACTCAACCTGTGAATTATTCGGATATTCACAGTGAGAGTGAAATTAAATAGAATTCAATGGCAAATAATAGTGCGAAAATGAGTAACTCAGGAAGATTAAATCTTGTAAGTAATTACAATAACACCAGTGAAAATATTAAACAATCTAATTCTTCTTCTTCTTCACGTGAATCTACAGTGTTATTAAAAAGTAGTATGTCGAATTCTTCAATATTAGATCTTTAACTGAGAAACATGAAGGAATACAAAGTTATTGATATTGACTATGCGATTTAGTATGTCCTGAAGAGAAGTAAAGCAATCGAATAATTAACCGAATAAGAAGGAATCTATCCTTCACTGATTGAAACCATGACATCCAAAAGTAAATTCTTTAGAATCAGTTATGATTCGTATCTCCAAGCAGAGATCACGAAGAAAAACATAAATGAATAATTTAAGAATGTGAACAAGAGGATGTTCGAGAAATTAGAGCAGTTCTTTGTTTAGCGAATATAAAAAACCATCGAAACTACAAAAATCTAATCTTCATATGTGAAAGCTTCCAAGGGAATCTATTCAAAGCTCGAACAAAGAATCAAAGAATTGAAAAAGGAACTAGCAGAACCCGGATAAATTGAATGAATAAATAAGTATTATAGTACAATATTCCAAACATAAACATGTTTTGATAGAAAGTTATATTAATTGTGAGTTTCATTATTTTACATATTTATTTTGCACATCTACCCATCTATCTTCTTGATATTACTATCTCTTTTACATAAATAATAATTGATTATAAAATTTTACATTAGTATTAGCAGCGATTTAACCAAACAAATAAAGAAACCAATGAGTATTAATGAATATTATTTGATAAATTAGTTACTTTGACGGTCTACTTTATTTGCTTTTTTGGAATAAGTCAAAACAATTTTCCAAGATAAATACTAACCATTGTGTTCTCCACCCAACAAAATTAAGATTTAGTTTCTAATACGCCAACTTTAGACAACTAAAGAGAAAAAAAGAAAAAAGCTGATAACGTTGTAGTTACAAAAAACTTTTTGATCGTATTTTTGATACATGGTAGTTTTCACTAGACTCAAATTGCTCCGACTATTACCAAAGCCAATTAATAAGGCTAGATTAATTGAAAAATGCCGTCTTTGATTGAAATAGAAAAAACTTCATTAGAACAAAAGCAATTACCCGAATCATCTATTTTATGAAGGATTAATAGTACAAAGAAATTACTATTTGGTTATTTCTCTTTAGGACCACATGAAAAAAGAAAATAAGATGATAGTAATTAGTGGGAGAGGGGGGGGGGGGATAGATATGATGGTTCGTGTAAGTTGACTAATTTGTTTTTATAAAATCATAAAACAATAATCTAGTGGTTTTTTTAAGTTTCTTTGAAAGATCTCTAAATTTTGTAGTTCTCTTTAAATAAGTAGTTGCTTTTGTACGATTGGAATAAACTACTAGCATAAACAGGGCCTCAGACATAGTGAGAAGTCACACAAATCAAGAGGGATATGGGAGGATGTTAGAACTCTAGAAATCAAATAGCTAACGATAGTATCGTTAACAGCAATGAGAAACTTAGATTAGAAAACTTCACTTCAAGAACAAACATTCGAGATGTCTACACATTCTCGAGCGTGCTTGGGAAAGGAGGATTCGGAACAGTTAAGCTCGCTAGTCTAAAAAATGGAGTCACTGATAAAAAAATGGCTGTTAAAATCATAGAAAAGAGTAAACTCAAATCCAAAACATACATACTTCTTCGAGAACTCGAGATTCTGCGGTCGCTCGATCATCCAAATATCATTAAGTTCTACGAAGTCTACCAAGATGAGATGTTCTTTTATATATGCATGGAGTACTGCTCAGGAGGGGAACTGCTAGATAGGATAACTCGGTCCAGGCATTTTAAAGAGCAAGATGCAGCTTTGATTATGAACAAGGTGTTTTCAGCGATAAATCACA
>Ga0302271_10001085_pt1 | contig 26630 bp, 15 predicted proteins | sample III_Bog_N1_1_FD_198767 | JGI IMG/M metagenome (GOLD analysis project Ga0302271, IMG submission 198767) | Peat permafrost microbial communities from Stordalen Mire near Abisko, Sweden - III_Bog_N1_1 | ecosystem: Environmental > Terrestrial > Soil > Wetlands > Peat | place: Sweden: Abisko... | reverse complement strand
ACTGGTAATTTACCTTCAAAAATAGGTGGCTTCATCAAGACTTGATTTTCTTTGAGAGGGGAGTCTTTTTAGAAGGATGAGAGGTGAGTCTTTAGAAGGATGAGAGGTGAGTCTTTTTAGAAGGATAAGAGGAGTTGATTGATAGTCAGCATAAGGTAGTCGAAGTAGAAACAAGGAATGCTTCAATGAGTTTGTGAAGAAAAAATGAATAGAACAAAAGAGAGAAATAGAGAATACTCTGGACAATATAAAATATATTTTCCTCATATTTCTTTCATATTTAGGTTGATAAAGTTAAGAGATTTCAATGGGTGTTTCTAATAATTTATCAGTTGCTTTTAGAAAGGGTTATTTTACCTGTCAAGGAGGTGTTGCACGTTTTCTGGATACAACATGAAGTGATCAATTTAATATCTTCTAGGAGATTGGATTTCTAGAGGAGGATACATTGTAGTTCTAGCTCTTCTTGCGAGATCTTGAGTAAGAAGTATGGGCAATCAATTCATTCTAAGTTAGGCACTTTCAAAAACATTTGCTATCCAAAGGCAAATGGGATTTGCGTTTAGTATTTAGAGAAAATGTTTTAGAACTAAAGAGAGGAGTAAATTGCTTTAAAAGACATTATAAAGCTTGAGATACTCAGCCTTTCTCTCATTGCGTGGAATTAAAAACTATTTACAGCTTGTAAAAGAGAAGGCCTCTACTTTTGTCTAAATGTTTGTATCTGCTCCTCAAAAAATATCCCAAGCCAGTTGGCAGCAGTTTGCTTCTTCAAAGCCAACCGAAGGATTAGCATCTTTTGATTCAGTTTTCTGGATGAAGCGCTCTAAGAATGTCTTATCTTTATAAAGGCTCTTTAAGATGTTGCATATGAGATGGTCATTTTTTGTGCCTTCAAGAAGCAAACAGTTTCTTACAACGGTGATTTTGTTATTGCGTATTTCTTAGATCAATTAATAATTGCTTTTAACTGAAAAAACACAATAATTAGAAATTCTGCGAACTGCCTAACAGTCTAACTAACTAAATATCCATAAAAAAGAGGTTTCCTAACTGAAATTCATAATAAATAATTTCCCCCATTTCCCAAGTGAAAATAATGAATTAAATAGTTAATAAATAATTCAACTGCAATTAAAACTCTATCAATTGGGGAAATTTCTTTTCTTTTTTTCATTTTGAAATTATCCATGCATTTAGTTAGCAGTTACTTAGCTTAAATTCTTCTCCATTAGTATCAGCCATCTTTATTTTATATTTTAACTCTTTTTTCTTATTTATAAAGTACAAGTTTAATTTGCTTTAATAATAGTTCATTTTTGTGTCGTATCTCAATTTTTACAAATGAATTATTAATTGCCCGTAATGTTTTTCATTTTTTTGTTAATTTCCTTCATTTTTATTATTAACTTGCCATATCAAATCAAGATAAAATCTAAAGCCGTTCTTTTTGTTTCATTTGTTCCCTTGTAAATGGCTTGAAGTTACAAAAATAATTAATCTTTTTTTTCCTTAAATTAAAACTAACTCCCCTTCAATGCTTCGATCTTTGATCATAAAACGAAACGGAATATTGGGAGGTCTTGAGACTTGAAAGGGAATAAAATAAAAAACTTCAAGGAAGAAAGAAATTCAAATCAGAAAATCGCTGAAAGGACAGAAGAGTTTAACACAGCGAAAATGAGTGCCCCGTTGAACTATGAAATCAATTATTCCAATCCAAAGATTGTCTTCGTTAGCGGTAATGGAAAAATTACTTGATCTTTTGTGTTAGATTTCAAATTATATTCTTCAACAATAAAAAATTATTGTTCTCTATTAAAATATCAGGTGGTCCTGGATCAGGAAAAGGAACTCAATGTGAAAGATTAGTGAGAGATTATCATTTTGATCACATATCTGTAGGTGACGTTGTCCGTGATGAGATTCATAGGTAAATAACCTTTTCAAGAAAAGACGAAAATTCAACTTTGTTTTTTTAAAAACTAACAAGAGGAACTCCAGAAGGTGAGAAATTCAAGGAACTTGCCGCAAGAGGAGATCTCGTGCCAGACAATTTAGTTGTACAGCTCATCATCAAGACCATCAAAAACAGGAGATCTTATGTAAGGAAAAAATAACATTGCTATTTGGTTTTTAAGGATAAGAATACTTGAAAAAATAAAAAACAAACAATCCTGATGATATCTTGAAAAACTTTGCGATTTTTAGAAATATCTCATCGATGGTTTCCCTAGAGGAGTGGAGCAAGCGAAACTCTTTGAGAAGAAATTCAAGGAAATTGATTACATCTTGAACTTCGAAGTCCCTGATCAAATTCTCATCGATAGGCTCATGGGAAGAGGTAACACAAAAATCAATGATAAAATTATCTAAAATTATGTTATTTATGCTTACTACACAGGTCTCACAAGCGGTAGAGCTGATGATAACGAAGAAGCAATCGCTAATCGTCTGAATGTGTTCCACTCTAAAACTCAACCGGTTTTAGATTTCTACAATCATTTTGGAAAAGTCAAGACAATCGATGGAACTTTATCCGTTGATGAAGTCTACAAACGCGTTCAAGACTAAATCAAGCCAAATGTGATTTTCATGTATGGAGCTCCAGGTGTTGGAAAGACAGAATGTGCAAGAAGATTATCTGAAAAAATCAAATACCATTTTGTTCACTTGGAAGTTTTTGACAAGTAGTACAATGTGAAGAACGAGACTGACAGAATCAACAAACTCATTGATTATCTCTAAACTGTACCTCACAATAACTTTATCATCGATGATTTCTTCTCTACTAAAGCTGATTCAGAAATATTCCTACATCACTTCGCGTAACAACAAAAAATAAAAAAGATAAATTCAAATCAAAATTCTTTCGCATTTTAGGGGAAAATTTGAGTTACATATTATTCAATATTGTGCAAAGAGTTTGGCATCAGAAAACTCATCATTTTTTGTTATTTATGTACTAGATTGCCATATAAAGTGTTCTATTTGGACTCCCCAAAGGACGAAGTCATGCACAATATTGCTACATACTACGATTCAGAGGAAGAGAGAAAAGCAAAGAAAGAAAAGTATGAGGTTTTTATCAAGCAAAGATAATCCATTCTAAGTTTGATCCAAAATGAAAAATATTTCGTTAAGCTCAACGCTGCTGATACAATCCCTAATATTATCAAAAATATCATCAAAGTCATTAAGCCATTAGTTATATCTGCTTTCACATATAATAATATGGATTTAGGGTTGGAGTACTGTGATTAACTTGAAAAGAAAAGAAATTTCATTTTCCTTGATATGGTGGAGCATTGCCAGAATGAAATCGATAGAGGTACTAATCTTGGAGCTAAAATGAACGCTTTTGAACAAACAGGACAGGAAATCCCTCCGAAATTCCAAGTTGAGCTTCTGCAGAAAGTTCTCTTCGCTAATCCACAATAAAGACGCTTTGTGCTGACTAAATTCCCAGAAAGACTTAACCAGTAAATAAACGATTTTTTAAGATAAGTTATTACGATTTTAAGTAAATAATCCCATTAATTTTTACTTTTTTTACCTTGTAGATTTGAGCATTTCGAAAGGGAGCTTTTTGCAGTGGATTATTTGATCACATTCTACCATCCTTAACAGGAAGTTAAGTACTACCATGAGATGTCTCCACTTTTGCAGTATTTCTCTAAGGGTCGATATATCCACATCGATCGTGATGCCTTGGATATCCTTGATGCTTACATAACTGATCGATCCAATTATGGCTTCGTACTTGGACCTACAGCATCCGGGAAAACTTCCATTGCAAAATATATTGCAACTAAATTCTCATACACTCTTGTAGAATGGGAGCCAACTATTGAGTTGCTCAAGACAAAACTAGGTGGTGAAGATGGACCACTTGAGGAAATCAGCTATGCGTAAATCGAGAAATACTTCGCGGATATCCTAGATCCTTCCAAATCACCTAATAAAACTGTGTTTGATGGATGGCCTGCAACATACACTTTAGCTTAGTTCTAACAATTCACAGGGAAGATTGGTCTTCCAAGTTTCGTTGTCGATCTTCAAGTCGCCAAGAATATTTACATCAAGCGATATAAAGTCAAGAATGAGCAAGACCCTGAAGGAGAAACTTCCGAGGAAGACTAACTGAAAATTGATGAACTTATCAATGTTGGTAAGGATAAATTCAAAAAAATATAAACTGACTTTTGGGGTTTTGAAATTTTTTGCTTTCTCTTCATTTCAAAGCTGGAACATACACGACTGCGATAAGTAGCTAGGCAGAGAGTAACTTTGGCTTATCATTATACAAGCTTGATGTGAATGGTACTCTGGAGTCAGCTACTCGTTATCTCAATAATGTGTTCTTCAAAAGAGTCTATGTTATCAATGACTACGTGAATTCAGAAGAGGAAGATAAAAGTAAGGATCAGAGATTGGTGTTCTTGAACTTTTGCGCTAGGACAAATACAACATTTGTCGATGTCAACAAGATTCTCAAGACTATTTATTGGTAGAACAAGTATTCGCTACATGATACTGTGAACAGTGAATATGCGATGAGATGGACACAATAAAAACCAGAATTTGCATCGAATTACTCACCGAAAGTCATCATACAAGCAATTTCTAACTATCTCAAGACACTCAAAATACAAACTAGGTAGACATTGCGATTTTTAAAGACTTTAAGCAACTCTTATTTATAATAAATTGATTATTTTCTAATTATTTTTTACTAGGGACGTTCTCTTGTATGGTTACCCAGCCGGTGATACTCCCGCTGAACGATAGAGCAACGAGCGATTTTATCCTAGAGCTTCAGATGAATTACTGATGATTGAAAAGGAAATCGGACCAGTTCGTATTGTCTGTGTTGTTACTGAAAATCGAGTGCCTTGGTAAATTCACGATGAACAATTGGTTCTCGAGAAACCACCTGAGAAGCCTAAAAAGAAAGAAGGAGAGGAAGAAGAAGAGCAACCACCTGCTGAAGAGGAGGAAGAAGGAAAACCTAAGTTTAACATCTACGATTATCAATGGACTACTTCCAATGGACTTCCAAAATCACTTCCATAATGGTACAATCAACTCAAAAGAACACAAAAGGTAAGTTAATTTCACATATTAAACACGGAATTTGCTTCTTTTAGTTAGATTTTCCCTTTTTTTAAAAAAATATTTTGTTGATTTAAACAATTAGAAACACTACTCGATCAAGTACAATGGATCTTAAAATGCTTATGAGAAATTCTTGGAATATCTCAGGATTGTCAGCGAGGAAAACCCTGAGAACAAAGCTGACTAAGAATATAGAAAAGTCAATCTCTTCGTTCAGATGAGATACGATGATGTCCCCGAACATGAAGAGGAAGAAGTTGATCCACCTCGTGAACCATATAAGCACATCGTACCTGAAGAACCCAAGCTTGTGTTACCAGATAAAGACGCACCTGAAGAAGATCCCAAGCCAGTTGAAGAACACGGCGAAGAACAGGAGGAAGAATAATGAAAGTTTTGGTGATTAAGAGCATATGTTTACATGTCTTGGATGTGTTTTCCGTTTTATCAAAGAATTGATCAACATAAGGAGAAATATTTGTGTTCATTTTTAAAAATTTCTTTTTTAGGAATCTGCATCATTCGACTAGTACAATATCATAATATCCGTGTGAGAATTTAAATCTTTCCTTGCCAGCTCACTTGAACAATTATATGCAGAAGAGTATTTTGATTATTTAATTAAAAACAAATAAGAAATACTCATATTTTTAATAAAGTACTTACTCCAGAATTTTTCAGAAACAAATAAAGAAGAAAATGCGCAATCCAAGTTGCTATTTCATTGTAGTCTTCTTTTTAGCGTTTTCACTGCTATCTGTGAGTGGATTTTCAGTGACAGAATTCGTAAATGATCTCTTGATCAAAGACAACTGGCAAAAGATAGAATCCTATCTTGATCAAGGTCCAATGGTATTCGCAACATTATCTAAATTGATCATTGTTTTTCTCAAATTCCAAATTATTATTTTTGATTTTACACACAGAATTCCTACTTCACATACGAATCAGTTGTAGAAATTTACAATCAAACTGCAATTGCCATGCCAGAGATCATGGAATAGCCAATAGTCATAGGGACATCTTTCCTTGGAAATAACATGTATGCATCTGCTCTTAGTCGTAAACCAATTAAGAAGATATTTTGGAGTTTTTTAAATTTAAGAATTGCATAAAATATTCTTTCTTTTTCAAAGTTAGAAAAGGCAATCTGAGCCAAACACAAGGCATCCTTCTGGATAGTCTGCACCATGGAAGAGAAGTACTTTCCCTCACTATGTAACTTTATACCTTCGCTAAGCTCGTTTCAGAGTATATAAACGAAGACCCACAAACAATAAATTTGTTGAGTTCCGCAGTTATTTGGTAAATTGAACTGATCTTTTTAACAATTTTTAAAAAAATCAATGTAATCTTCTTCTAACTCAGGCTGATTCCTGCAGTGAACGTAGATGGCATCATCAAGCTAAAAGATGTAATATACAGTCCTTCTTTAAGGCTTTCAGTCAGAAAGAATTACAATAGGACAGAATGTAAAGATACCTAATCAGGAGGAGTAGATCTCAATAGGAATTATGATGAGCATTTTGGGTTAGATGAAATTGGCAGTAGTTCAAATCCTTGCGATGAATAATATCGAGGTGCAGCTCCATTTTCTGAGCCAGAAACGCAAGCTATTAAAAAATTCATTGAATAAAGACATCGAATTAAGATTGCGTTCAACTTCCACACGTACACGCAGACAATAATATTACACAGAACTATCATGTTTTTCGCTATTTCAAAAAGAAATCAAAATTCCCTTTTCTTGTAATTTACAAGGTACGGAAACATGTGGATCAGACCAGTGAACTACGAGACGAGTGGAGACAACGAAATGCTGAAAAAAATGTACAAAGAATTCAATATCTACAAAGAGTTTGACAAAGAAGCTGTTTACTCCAAAGATGCATTGTACACACTATTCTTATTATCAGTTGAGTTTATTTTGAAGGAATTCCCTTTCCAAAATGCAACTTTTTTGTGTTGTTCATTTACATAAGAAAAGGAAATGCCATGCAGACTCTAGGACAATAAAGTACATACACCGCGAATGGAGAAGCTACTGATTGGATGCTGCTTACAAAGAGTAAGATTAAAACTTTGCATACTAAAAACTCTTAAAAACATGCTTATTAATATGTTTTCTTGATCGTGTCCCATAATAGAAATCATTGCAGTCAGCCCAGAGATTGGTAAAGAGAAATTGAATTTCTTTCCTCCAAAAAACGAAATCCTACCAGCGATGAGAGAAAACTTCCCTCCTATTTCATATATGCTCTATAAAATCATCTTCAATCCTTAGTAATGAAACAGGCCTAATAGCATACATTAATACTTTTTGCCTTGAAATATTTATTCTAAACTTTGAATCTCTATTTTTATTTTTTTTAGATTATCTGGTCTGGATTAAGTCACTCGAGATACAAAGCATATGATGATCAACAAATACAATCTTTCGAGCAATGCTAAGAGCAGAGAGTAGCTCTAAATAGTAACTATCGAATTGTTCAACAAAGGCATAGGCGATTTAGAAACACAAGATCAAGAAAATTCGTTTATTGATCTTTCAGTTAGTTAAGAAAGCAGACAAGATAATTCAATTTCAGTAGAAAAAGTGTTTATGATTTCTTATGATGAAAATTTCAGAGAAATCAAAATCAGATCAGGATCTCTTGCAGCTTTCGGAGAGGATATCGCAAGTGCTCAGTTATCTGAAGTTGAATTGATAAAATCAGAATAGAAAGAAAACTAAGAAAATAAGACTAAAAGTTTTATTGAAGATAAATTATCCAAGAAATAAGTAAACAGTACTTGGAAAATGAAGTTCAATAGTGATTTCTAAGGAAGATCCTACAGACGATACTTTGTAGTTTTGTCTCATCCAACTATTACAGCAAAGGAAAGAGTTACATTGAAAGCAAGTATTGGAGTAGGATTAGGATCACAAGATAATTTTAGAATATTTGAACTTCAAAAGAGTTTATTATTAGGTGAAATTGAAAAGGAAGAAGAAACTGGAAAGGAAAATTCTCAAGAAATTAAGGAAAATGAAGAAAAAACGGAAAAAGATAAAGAAGAACAAGAAAATAGTTAAATCGATGAAAATGACAAAAGCACTAATTCAATGATGTGGATGATTCTATTCGTCGGTGGATCGATTATCTTCATGATCGTAGTTCTTAGAATCGTCAACAAGATTCGTCAGAATAAACTGAACCGTTTCGTAGAAGAAATGACTAATAACAACGTCATTGAGATAAGTTGAATAGTTTTATTCTTTTGTTGTATACTTGATTTGTTTAAGATATTATTATTAGTCTTTGGGAAAAATAAAATTTAATAGTGTTATTTTTCTTGATGGGAGTGGATTTGTATTTCCTGGTATCAAATGGCATTGATATCTCACAGTCAAGCTAAAAATAATTGAAAGAAAACATAAGAAATTATTTTAAAAACCTACAGAAACTAACCAAAAAAAAAAAGAAGCAAAAAATGTCAGAAGAATAGTAAGAACAAATGCCATAATAGGAGAGCCAATAAGAAGAGAAGCAAGAGTAATAATCTGATAAACAAGAATAGTAGTAAGTCCAAGTGTAGCTGCAATACGACATTGAATTAGAAACTGATCTCAACAATAAAGGAAATTTAAAGAAAGTTTAGATCCGTGGAGTTGGCAGTAAAGAAACGAGTTTCAATCTTTTCAACACGAAAAAGGGAAGAGATCTTGTCTTCAAATTCATTCTAGAAGCTATCAAGAATAAACCTGAAAGCGAGAGCAGACAGATCTAACTCAGTGCGAGATCATCAGCGATTTATATTCTTCTGCAAGCGATAACTGAATTGCAGCATGAAAAGAAAATCACTGTGCTTCAAACTCAAAATCTCACAAGCTCCGAGCATCAATAAGTTCTTGCGTTAGTTAGTGTCCCATAATGAAAGATATGAAGATGATTATCTTGTAATTTTCAAACAAAGAGAAACTCTATTTATATTGATGTTGTTTTTTGTTGTAATTGTCTTTGATAGTAATATGTATTTTTAAAGATTCCTCTTTGGAAGCCTTGTTACAAAAAAATTATATTTCTTCTTTTTTATGTTTGTGCTGCCTCTTGTTTTGCTCTCGATTCTTCATAATAATAGATCGGTTGACTTATGTTATCATCATCATCACTATCTTGTAATTGTAAATCATTTTAAAACTCTAATTACATGTCCAAACATACAAATATTAAGAAAAAAAATGAGTAAAGCAAATTAAAATCACAAAAGTTGTTTTTAGACTGTTGTGTGTTTGAGTGAGGTGATACATCATTTTTATTAATTATTGTCAATTCATTTTCATAAAAAAAAAACTAAGACATTTCGCATTTATTAGTGTATGCCTATTTATCTACTTTTCTAGACACTTTATTTTTAGGGATGCTCAAACGACAACTGCACTTTTCACATCTGCTAAACTAATGAATACCCACAAAAACTCATATGGTAATCTCTTTATGAATATTGGTAAAAAGAGCAATAAAAGGAGCATAGCAATAAAGGAAAAAAAAATTAATTAATGTGACATGGAATGATTAGATGACTAAACCACCAAACGACGTTGATATCTTTTTTAAAAAAATAAGGTTTGAAATCAAATTTGGAAAGATAAATAAAATCTGAGGGGAGGGGGGGAGGAATAAATAATAATAGTTCCCTTTCTATCCTTTTTTCTTTCTCTCTCATTCTCTCAACAATACGCCATTCATTAATTAAATAATTCCGCAATTAAATAATTTATTACAATTTGATCCAGTTTATTTGATACTCGATATGTCGCAAGATACTAATCAGCTCGGAAGTGTCTCTTCACTGCTCCTTATCCAGAGTAAAAGTCAACCAGATGGAAAAGACCTTGCAGGAGAGAATCCAAATCACATCAGTAGTAGTGATGATAAACCATCTCTCATCGAAACTACACAGACAATCATTCCGGCAGTTAAGGTAAAAATACATTTGGTTCTATGGTTTTTTGTTAAATTTGAGGGTGAAAATACTTTAACTAAACAACCCTTAGATGCTTCCATTATTTGAAAACCAGCTGAGTCTTTTGCTCAAAATAACAATTAACTTTCCTTTAGTTCCTTTGTTTAACAAGGATTCCAATCAAAATATTCGAGACATTTAACTTTTTGGCAAAATATCTCATTAATTATGATTATTTACATCTTATTTCTTAAAACTACCCTTCAATTCTAACTTCCAAGCATATCTTTATAATAACACACGCTTTGCTTAGACTCAAGACAACGCCGAATTGAAAATTAGATTATCAAGAGATAATAGCAATTCTCAAATTAGCATTACAAAGTAATCTATCACAGAATCGGAAATCAAAGGGACAGCAAATCGTAAAAACTCCGGCAACTTAGACATCATTGAAGTCCCAAATGTCTTAGGTAGAAAACCAAGTGCAACATCCCCTTGTTCTTCTCCTTCTTTCTTAAACTCTAAATTAACATCTGGAGGAGGAAATACTAGCTAAAATAACTAAAAAAGTCAAGGATTCAAATAGTATTCTAAAATACCATAAAATAATACCAATAAAATTATCCTTAAAGCTGCTTCTGCTCCTGCTGATCCACTTACACCTTCTTCTGCTCTTCAAGTAAAAAAGCCATCAAGAACTTTATTACTTCATACTTTCAAAAAACATACAAAGATATTTTGTTTCCTACTCAAATTTCTCTAACTCTTTTTTTATCTTTACTTTCAAATAGAATCCAGATACAGATAGATTACTTGATCTTTTCCTCGAAATTGCTTCAGAAGGTGGTTAAAATTAAAAAGACAACAATGCAATCAATCAAAATGTGTTTACATTCTTTTCTTAATACGCTAACTAACTCGCCGATGAGGAAAAGATCAAATAGAATAAAGTATCTGCTGATATCGATGAAGAAATGATAACAAAGAAACTGAAGACGAATAATAGTGGGAGGAAAGTAATTGCTGATTTGAAGAAATCTGCTGGGTATATCAAAAAACCTTCAAAGAAAGAATCACTAAAAAAGGAAGAAAAAGAAGAATAACATTAGTAAAAGTGGTAGTAATAGAATTAAACTGTAGATAAAGGAGATAAGATCGAATCTGCTGTTAAAGAAGGAGCATCTTTGATCTTGCATCTGTAGGCTAATTCACCTTTTTCTTCGCTCTCAAAAAGAAGTAATCAAGAATAATATTACAGGAAATGCTTAAAAATTCTGTATTTCTTTTTATATTCTAGAAAAATACTCGTTTATGCAGTGGTTTGTATGATATTTATTTGATTTGTTTTTTTTGACAAATTTTAAGTTGAGAAATTCAGTTTTTCGAAAGGATTTGAAGAGGGAAATTCAGCGAAAAAATTAGAATAAAATGGTTTAGAAGAATCAAGAATATTCGATGCTTTAAAAGAAGAAAGATAAGAGATTAGAAAAGCTTCAAAAAATTCATAACCCTCAAGTGATGAAAAAACTAATTCCAACTGTGGGGTTTCAGAGTTTGACAAGAAATACGAAGAAACAGCTGATTAAGATTGTAAGAATACAAAACCTTCTAAGAGTAAAATAATGGAAAAATTCGAAGAACTTCGAAACAGATTTAGAGTTGTAAAACAGACCTTCAAGTCCTCTATTCTTCTTGAATGAATCTGACAGACTCAGTCTAAAACTAATTAATGATATATCTCTTTACATAAATCTTTCTTACCCAGATACAGCCATATTCCCCTCCCAAGTTGACCCTCATTTATGCACCCTTAATCTCATCGTATTTTTTATTTTCAAGCTAATAATTTAGCTGTTGACCACATGTTTTCCATTTTAATGCTTATTTGGTAGTTATTTTCATAGTGCAAACGATCAACAGATAAAAAAATCTTGTTCATAATCACAATATTACCTTGGCATAAATAAATATTTTTTTCATAATATTGATAAAAAATGATCTTAAATGCTGTTTTATTTCTCTGTGTAAAAGAGTGAATCTCGTAATATAACCAAATGAGAATCTTGAACGTTAAAAGATATGATTTCTATTAGAATGAAACAAAAAATGACTGGTTATTTTATTCACGAAGAAAATCAACTTCAAGTTGCTTTTTTCTTTGAATGAAAAACACTTGCTAATTTAATATTGAAAATAAAAAGTTTTCAGAAGTGTATTTTTCATTCTCTGCTGATTTATCAAACCTATTTAGTGGACATTCTTTAAGAGAAATTTATTTACAAGCAATAAAACAAACTAATTTGAATAATTTTAACTTATTTCCCCATCTGTTTCTCGAATCCTATCAGCTTTGTTTAGCATTATAGTTTTGCCATGCCATCTTAGATATTTTCGTTGGTTCTTCTGTATCATCCATGCTATTTTCGTTTCTTAGCTAGTACCTTCTATTTCTGTCTTTTTCTTGCAAATTAATTTCATCTTATTCGTGAAGGATTTAAACTGTATCTTCTTCTGATAGTTTATCTGATTCTTTTCTTATTCTTCTACTTTACATATTATTATTTTTTCTGCTTTGTTCACTCATTAGCAATAGTGGTGTTTTCTCTTAAAACACGCCATTGATCTTTGTATTTTGATTGCTGATATTGTTGAATTAATCATCATAAACAATTTTATTATTTTTCTAAAAGTTTTCTGAATTTGATCGCCTATTTGGAAGTATTTCTATTCTAGAATTGTTTTCGCAATTCGTTTATTGCTGAGTTGACATATTTTAATTGAAAATAGTTTAATTCTAGTTAGTATTGATATTACTACTGTTGTTGTTCCTATTAAAAAAGATCTTAAACTATCCTTTTCTCACAAACGATGAAAATACTGTTTCTTCAGACTGTTAGAATAAAAAAAGATAAAAATATCAGATAAAACTATTTAAAAGTTGCCTAAAATTTTTACAAGGCATGTGGATGGTGTTGTCTCATGAAATTCCTTCGAGAAATCACTTAATTTATATTGTTATTATTAAATAAGCTAAGGTCGTTATTGCTAATACTAAAATACTTGCTATGGTTCTTTCAAATTCAATAACTTTTGCTATTCATATTAAGGCTAAACGAATAGCTAAGGTAAATGCCTTTTGTGAGTATTGTTATTTCCCTCAGCAAGAACACTATTATTTTTATTATCCTCAACATTAGCATTTTGTTCGTTTTTTTAAGAATATTGAAATAGTTTTTTTCTTGGTATCCGTAATTGCTTCCTTACTTAGCATTCTTAATCTAAATACTCTTAATGATCTTCAGGTTGATATCGATCCCTTGAATTGATATGTAAGAATGATGATTCTGACTCAAATACTTTATCCTTGTTTTAATACAAAAAGGTTAATTTTTATTTTTTTTACTTTTGATAATATTTTGATGTACCTTTGATTTTTTAGGCAATAAAGCCACTGATCCCTAATCTTCTTAGTATTTTGTTTTGATGTTTTCTTTGTTTGTGTTGTCTATCATCCTAGGTAATATTAAACTGCCTTGTTTAACTACTTAAACCTTACATTTCCCCACAGACGATTATGTTGATTTAGATCTCTTCGGTGAAGCTCTAGAATTACCTTTTTAAGATACTCTACATAACACTCCATCATTAACTTCAAGATCCCCATCTTTTCTTTTGTCTTTTGATAAATAAATAGGCTTATTTTATATTTCTACTTATGGATTCTACCCTTTTATCTTCGTTTTCTTGATGACTTAATTCATAGATTCTGTTTTGTTTTTCACAGCTGCTTTTTCAACTAAACTTTCTAATTTTTTAACGCGTTCCTCGAGCTATGTTACTTGGACATTCCGTTGAGCATGATGAATCTCTTATTTCACATTATTATTACTGTTCTTATTGCTGCTACTACTGTTATTATTACCAGCAATTCTACTTTCAACTCTCAACAATCCTTCCTTTAATCTTTAAAAGAGAGGATCATCTTCTCTTAGTTTTTCCTTCATAAAAGTAAGACCTAAAAAAATGTTTAATTATTTCAAGTCAAAACTGTAACTTAAATCTTCTTTCTTTTTTTAATTTAAGCTACCTTTGCTGAATATTTCTTGGCTTTTGAGAAATTCTCCTAGATATTCTAGTTCAATTCCTAAATTATAGTAGCACACTACCTCAGTTTAGTCAAGAATATCTAAATCCATTATTTCTTTGGCTCCACTTGCTTTTCCAGCTTTAACTAATTATAAAGCTGCAGATGCTTATCGAGCAGCTTCTCGATGCCTGTTTAGTGATGATAATATAGCACAGAGATTCAAATGCGTACTAGATGCATTCGACGTTTCTTCACTTTCTTTTCTTTCAGCTTCTAATGCTTTCCTTACCATTTTAAGAGCCATCAAGGGTTGCTTTTCCCTAAAACACCAACGAGTAGAAAAATAATAGTTTTGATAAATTTCAACTTTTTAACCAAAACAAACTATTGTTATTTTACATACTTTCGGTAGAGACAGCCAAGATTATTGAGAGTAACTCCGAAAAGCATGTTTGTCTATGCAGTTTTCTATGAAGATTATAGGATTTATTCTGCTTCTCTTAGCATCGCTAGCGCTTCTACTGATTAACCTGATAATTCATTTTAATAAAGTAAAATCATATTGAAGTTGTAAATTTGACTTATTTAATAAGTATCATCTACCTTCTTGAAGCTTTCTCATAGCTGTCTGATTCAGCACTAGAACTTTATTGGAGATGTCATCTTCCTTTTGTTTATTCATTCCATCAGTATCCATGCATTAAAACACAATAATTCTTAATATTTCGTTAAACGAAGGCTCTTTATCACTCTGTTTAATTATGTTTTAGATGACTCCCTTCTAGAAGTTAGGTTGGGAATTACAATCACATTATTCCTTAAACAATTAATAAACTAAAGATGGTTATTTTTATATGTGTGGGGAATATTATTATTATTATTTTGAAGTGAATTTCAGTCCAAAGCTATGAGAGCTTTAGGCTTATTCAGTTATTTGTTGCTTTAATTGAGCAAAAAAAAAATACCGCGCTAAAATCCTTGCCAATTATTCAAGGTGGTAAACCTTATTATCGTTTTAGTTTCAATCACATACGTACATTTTCCAAAATTCATACAGTTTAGTGTTAATAATTGAACAATCTATTCGAAAATGAAAGGAATGTTCCTTAAAACAGCCATTTATATTGTGATTCATCAATTTAATATCATCATTATTCATTTTATTCATCACCAGGCTTGCTTCATGAGCTGTGAAGTCACTAAAATGATCAATAATATATTTTTAATTAACAAAAAATACAAAACATTCACAATTTTTGGGAGGGAATTAAAAAACCATCAAAAATCAAGAATACTTCGAAATCGTGTCTCAATAATTACCCTCCTTGTCCCTATTCTTGAACCTATGAGCTAAACTCCAAATGAGCCAAATCCTGAAAGATCAAATGAGGAAATGTTATCCCCTACTTAACCTCCAGACCAGCAATAATAGACCTCCAAATAGTTTCTATTTCATTAGTAGTTTCAACAGAAGTTTAATGAGTAATAAAGGCTATTAGAGAGCCTCTGTCCTTAATTGGGTTAGGGTGGCAACAAACCAACAGTCTCAGTAGAATTAGATTCATCATTTAATCCTTTCTAACAAAGTGGATAGGTTCCTTCGTTATCTCCAATTGACCAAAGACAGTATGAGTCCGCAACAACCCTCGGATAGTTTCAAAATAGACTTAGAATGAGCTAATATTCAGGAATCTACATCAATCCTATCCAGTGTCTTAATGTTCTTATTTTCAATCCCAATCCTTCTCTTGATTAATAAAGCTTGCCTTATTAACATCTTCATACCCTGAACACTCTCTATTTCTCTCCAGGTTAGACAATGCATTAGCTAACTTCAAAAATAATATGGAATATCCGAAAAAATAGGGGGGGATTTTTCTCTTAGATTATTAAATTGTTATGTGATCTTTTTTTGCTAATTTTATGAATACAGAAAATGGACATTCAACTTGTTTCGTTAACAGTTACAGCTACAAAGCATAATTTAATACCAAAGAGATAGATGTAACCGTCACCTACTTATAAAACGATTCATTCAAGATTTGGGGCGAAAGGGGTTCATTTTTCTTTTTAAGTCCACAAAAATCCTATCAATATATTCCGTAATTTTATTCAAGTAAGCAGATAAAAAAATTTGATATCTCCAAGAAATGTTTATCATTTTTCATATCATTTAGATTATATTTACCCACGAAAGAGCATACAATTTACTGATTTCGAGGTATCGATAGCCAAAGAAGATAGAGTCTATGGAAAATAAATCCTTTTTACGAATATACAAAATTCTGATGAAGAAACAGAACAAGAGAATTCGTCTAATTAATCAAGCTCTCGTGCATCTGGTGAGGTGGTAGGAGAAATAACCAATAAGAAATAAGTAAGTGATTTATCAAAATCTATAAGATATTTTGTAAAATTACTCTTTGTAATCATTTTTTTTTTCTCAGAGATTAGATTAAGAAAAATACATTGCCAAGCCTCTATTTGATGCGTTCAAATGTGCAACTAAAAATGAAAGAAGATCTCCTTATCCAGAAAAACCTGTCAAAGAGTTCGAGTTCGACAAATTCAAGTTCAATGTCTCAAAATAATACATCGAAAAAATACTCTATGAAAATGGAATCAAAGCCAATATCTCGAAATTAGCAAAAATTATCACCCTTGAAAATATATAAGTCAAAATCATCAATGGGGATGCTCTAACCTTCATTGGGAAATCAATCAGCTTGACTCCGACTAATGTACAATTGAAATACACATCCACTGCATCTTTCTTTGAGTTAAAGCGAGTTCCTCATTTATCAGAGACTTATGAGCTGTTTATTCTAGATTCTCTCCTGAAATTGAATATTGATGGATATTTGTTCTTAATATTTCTAAATCCTACACAATGTAAAGATCTTTTGGAAGAAGTTCAAGGAAATTTGGTTCTTAATAAAAATGTCCTGAGATAAATTTTAATTGAAAATCTTTCCATTGAATACAAATTAATCAATGAGATGATCTTTGAAATTGAAGCGAGTCTTTATGCATCTAATTCTGATATCAATAATCATATCTGTAAAAGTGAAATAGGTCTTGGAATATTAATAGAAGACACATTTAAAGTCAACTAATATTTCTGTATGATAGAGATTCAAGCTAAATTATTGTTAGAATCAGTTCTTGTTTTTCGAGAACTCAGCTTCACTGAACGCCATCTAAAAGATAGTTTCGTCATGCAATATTCACTACTTCAAGATAAAATTGAAGACTTCAAGGATAATTTAGAAAACAAAATTTTCAATGAATTTGAAATTAAAAAAGATGTTTATTGGCTCTTCAACAAACTAAAGACAATACGGCTAGATTAAATACTAAGCAGGAAATATAGTCCTGAAGAGATTCTAGAAGGTTTCTCGGAATTAGGGCTATCAATCTATTTGGAAAAGAATATAGTTTCAATTCTTTTTGGGGATGCTTTTGTGCAAATTCCCAAAGAAACTAGCTATGAAGCGCTCAAAAAAAGTGCCTTTTCTTTGTTGGAAAAAGAAACAAAATACAAATAAAAATTATCAATCGAAGATATTGATGTTTACGATTTCGATGAATCTAAAAGCGCCTTAAAAGAGGAATGTATAGGTGAGCCGATCACTGAAGAAAACTTCTCTCATTCGCAGAAAACAGATAAAATTCTGATTAAACTGAATAAAATTTTTGTTTAGTTCAATGGGCGGAACTGCCAAATAGAATTCTAAGAGTTCAATCAAGACAGCTTTTAATAGTTTCTCAAAAGAGAAATCCTGTGCTAGACGAAGGAATGCTTATTTTATGATGCCTCCGATGTGATCTTTAATTATGACATTAATAAGATTGATAACAACTCTTGTAAGCTCGGTGAAATCGATATGAAACTGATTTTTAATATCTAAGTCAACCTTGGAATTTACAGATTAGAATATCCTGAAAATTATAAACCTAGAGTAATTAATGGTGGGCATGGTGAATTATGAATATAAACAATTCTTTTTTGTTTTGATTTTGTAGGCCAGGATGCTAGATAAAGTATCTAAAGAAGAGGTAGTATCTTTATTTTTCAAGAAAGAAGACAATGTGAGAACTTTAGTCATCGAACCACCGTAAGATTATCATTAATTGAATTTAGAAAAATTATTTCTTTAATCCACTTTATAGAATGCAATGGATTTAATGAATTAATTGTTTGATAGTTCCTGTGTGAAAGAAGAACTTCTCCTTTTCTACTTCTTAGAGTGTACAGATTAGTTTCATGAGGAACTTGAATTGGTTCGAAGGGTGAGTATTTCTTCAAAGGATAATACCAACATTGGTGACAATATTCTATGTTTCTGCTCTTCTTTCCTTGCAAAAACCAGATAATTGGAAACATTCTAACTTCAATTAGAGTAAACATCAATTATTTTTAATTAATTTTCAACTATTTTTATTATTTTTGAAGTTGACTCAATGTGTTTGTTTATTTAACATTTGATATTTTATCTTAGGACTTCTTCTCACTTTCTGGACATTCTCAAGTTCGTATAGTGCCTTGAATCACTAAATGGAAGCTTTTCAACCCTTACTTTCATGGATGTCATGATTTAGTAAAACAATATCATAATAATCTAGCAATCAATCAATAATACTGACTTCTTAATAAATATTGCGCCTTAATCTTTAATACTGTTTTTTCTTAAAAAAGCATCTAAGATGTTCAACTAAATAAGAAGCTTATGATTAAAAGTAAATCTAATAAAACTCTTCAACTCTTTAAAACACTTTCCGAATTCAATAAACTCTAAAATCTCAAGATGAAAATAAGGTAATAAGTAGTTTTTCGGAATTTTCCAATATTTTTTTGAATAATTATTGTTATTTGTAACAGTCATACTTGGTATGTTGGAAGTGCAATGCTGGATTTCTTAAAATGGAATCACTCTATCAAATCCATAGACTTTGATTGGTAAAAAGAGGCATCATTTATTTGAAATGTATTGCATTAATAATGAGTATTTTAAAAATATTTCATTTAAAATAGGGCAAGAAAAGATGAGAAGATTTCAGCTGATTGTATTGTCTAGACATTCACTCCATAGCCGATAATCACAATAAATTTCCTTATTGCTTATAAAAAGCATGTTATGGATCAATTAATCTACATCAAAACCATTGTACATCATGATCTTTTCATTGTTGAATGATGACGAAAACATAATCGACATAGCTGATCCTCAAAAGCTCAAGTAGCCAAACCTATGAGTTTAATTGTCTGTTGAGATTTAAAATTATAAATCATTAATCTCATCATCATTTTCAAAAGGATTTTAGTTACAAATAGAATGAATGGCATGGTAAATATAAAAAATTACTTCGAAATCAATTTAAATAGAGTTATGCTATCTCTCCTTTGTTAATTTATTGTTGCGTTTTATAAATGATCTAAAATAATAAACTTTTAAAATTAAATCGAATAATACTAATTATTTTCTAAACAATAACACAATTTAAATAGCCAAACCTATGAGTTTAATTGCCTGTTTAGATTCAAAATTATAAATTATTAATCTCATAATTTTCAAATAGATTTAATAACAAATAGAATTACATGGCAGATTATAACAATTACTTCGAAATCAATTTAAATAGAGTTATGCTATCTCTCCTTTATCCATTTCTTGATGTGTCTTAAAAATCTTCTGTAAAAATTAACTTTTAAAAATGAAATAGAATAATAGTACTTATTTTCCAAACATTAACACAATTAAATTATCAAGATGAATAAAATAAAAAAGAGCTGCACACAATCATATTCAAGCTTAAATTGAAAGTTGGACAATTGAATAAGTTTGATAGTTTTTATCCATTCATGTTATGCATAAACGTGCTGTTATTGATGTAATAGAATGAACAGAATCAAAAAACAAATGAAGTCACAAAAAAGAAAAGGAATTTCATTTCTCAATAATTCCTTCAGTTATCGATATCGAACAGATCTAGAATCACATGTCTAGGGTTATAGGTCATTGCTGGACTGATGAATTTTTCATAAGCCGTCAAGAAGATATTATACGATTTCACAGTCTAAACGGTTTCAATGAATTTTTCCTTTATGGTAACATTGGCGCAGATTTTGATCGACAAAAACAAAGGATTGAAAACCAGCAATGCAAGGAATTTCATAAAAGTAATTTGTTTCTCATGCATAGCTTAATACTGATAGAAATCTATTTGAAAATGAACAATCCTAGTGATTTTCAAGAAGATTTAAGACATGTTGATCAATGTCTCTTCGTTAAATTCCATTTTAGTTGTAATCAAAGTTAGTAAGTTCTTGCGCAGGATCATCTATTTGTCGATATTGAGATAATCACAGCGATTAAGCATAGCAACTACTTATTCCAAATTCTCTTATTTAATATACTAATTTCTAAAGCTAGAATCAATAAAACTAACTTTCTTGACATTCTTTAGTTTAAGAAATAGCGAATAGCAATCGCTGAGCGAGAGATTTCTATCAAGAAATTTGAGAGTTTTGAGATTTTAGAATAGTGGATTTTGAATGTTTTCATCAGCTATGTGAGCTTATTTTTGCTCAATTATCTCAATAATATCTTTGACTGGTAAAATAAAACTGTTTCGATAAATCTTATCGAGTTTTATACCTTTAATATGAGACATTAGGCTAACTATCAGATTAATATTACAAGTGGTAAAGAATATTAAGCTGATTACTAGTTTGGAACAAATCTCAAGGTTTTAAATATCTGCAATGTCGTATTCTTCGGAGTTCTTTTGATATATCTCATATGTTGTACTATTTGACTCTTAGAAAAAGAAAGTTATCGTTTTAAGCAAAGGATCTGTGTTAAGAGCGAACAGGAGAGGTTTGGCGCATTCCAAGAGCAATTTCAAGGTGGAATTGTGAAAATTGTAGTTTATTTTGAGCAATTTTTACTTCTTTTGTGGTTGTGATTTAATTCCAATATCTTTCGATTCATTTTCTTTACTAACTCTTTTCCATATCCTTTCATTCAATTATTTAATGTCAGCTACAATTTGAAGATCTTCTTCGTATGCTCTCGCTTCATTGAAGGTGATTGATTGTTTAACAATATTCTTTTTATTCAGACTTGTTTCGATTTAAAAATTCCTGCCTTTTGCGAAGTTTTGATATAAGAAACTTTAATCTACCTGCGTCGGCTGAAAAAAGGAGAAAAGAATGAATGAATCTGCGTTAACCTCCTTCAGTTGGTACTCTATGATATGGAAAACCTTCAGATCCTTGAGATTTTATAAATTCTCAATGAATTCCTCTCGGAGATTTCTCTCTATGTTGCTATCAAAGTAATTCACTTCTAACATAAGTTTCTTCACTCCTTTCATGCTGATAGTTGTTAATACCTTCAGACACTCATTGATTTTAGGGATTACTTATGAACTTTCCCATTCTTTAGATGATTTGATCCTTATTTAACCTAAAGATTCATTTAAAATGATGCACTTCAACGTTTCCTTGTGAACTTATTTTAAAGATTCAAATGTCTCTTAGAACATCATGAATTCTTGTTTGGCATTGAGTTTCTCACATTTTTCGCTGCTTGTGAGTTCTTTTGATTCGTTTTCCATTCTGATATTTTGATGATGGCTTTTTTTACTTTCTTTATCACCAAAGGAAAGGGCTAGTTTCTCTAATTTTATTCTGAAATTAATTATTGGCAACTAAAAGATCATCAACCCCACATAGCAACAGTTTTTCTCTCCTGTCTAGGAGAAAAATTTGAGAAAGTTTTTATTTAATATAAAAATGACCATTTTCGATAACTTAGAATTCAGAGGAATACTGCATTAATAGTAGTAAACTGAAATCTTAGTTCTTCACACAAAATTAGAACATAATTAAGAATAGATTATTAAATCAAACATGTCTTTTCTCTAAACTATCAAAAACATTAACACATTTCTCGAAATTTACATAAAATAAGTATATTCATGCTAACTAATCGATTTGTCATGATACATTCCAAAAAATAGTGAAAATGACTTTGGAAAAAGAACAGATAAATTATCCAAACACCTTTATATTTATTTATTTTTTTCAAAGAGAGAATATCTATATATTTGATATCCCATATGAATTCTCATAGGGATCTTCTTGAAGAGTAGTTCCAAATGCAAGGGTGAGGGTTTTGAGAGTATATGGGAAGGTAAAATCGAAATTAGCTGTGAGCTTAGCTTCAACATAATCTGACCCGCAAATATTTATGCCATTTTTCTAAGATGACAGATCGTAATTCTCTGTCCATAGATACTCGAACGTTTCATCTTCATTGATTAGTTTAATAAAAGCAGTCTCTCCACTCCAAGCATCAATAAAATGGAAAGACCCTGATACTCGAATCACTGATTGACCTTCTAAATCCTTAAAAGTTTTTTACAGGGATTTGCTAGCTGTGATGCCATACCCTCCGAGCATGAAAACACCTCCACATTTTGATATGCTGTTGATATTCCAGCCTACTGGTTCATTCCAGAAACTCTCTTATGCAACCATCTTCCATTGTTTCACTCCGTTTATTTGTAAATCTCTGCTGTATGCAACATTCTTGAAACTTGTTTTGTTGGTATTCAAAATAAATTCAGTTGGATTCGCTTCTAGAACCTGCACTTATGAGTTATTAATCGTAAAAGAACCACTGTCACCTTTTAGCGCTAACTACCATCTTCCTTCAGGACTGTTAAGCAGTTCTAGAATTGCATCATTGGAGGAATCTCCTGAGATAGTCAAAGAATTTATTATGATATCTGAGTTGAAAAATAACAGATTTTTGATTGTTTCATCGATTTCTTAAAACGATGAAGGAGTAGCCATATGTTTTCTCATTGAGCTTGCTGAAATGAAGGTTAAAAATAGTAAACATACTACTGTAAGTCGTAGTGTCTAATGAGCACAGCCAACAGTCATCAATATTTTAGGATTTATTTGAAATACTGTCTTTGCTAGATCTATTAATTGTTCTTGATGATATTTCTTAGCACGTTTTTTCTTCTTTCTCTCAAAAGTAAAAAACGAATAAATGATTTTCAGCAGCTTCCTTTATTATTTTGCCTTAATTTTCAAAGGTAATTATGATTTTAACGATTGTCGAGTAATTAGTTATCTTGTTTTTTAAACCTCATTTAAAAAACTTTCATGAAAAATGCATTATTTCTTTTTGTATTTCGTGAATTATCTTGCTAAATAATAAGTAATTTTCACCAACAACACAAGTACATTTTTGTGATATGGCTTGAACAAAATCAAAATCAAAGCGAAGAATTTGAATAAAGATATTCTTCAATCAAAGCTTAGAACTAGTGTATTTAGCAATATTTTCAGGATTAGGAGTAGGGAAAAACTTAGGAGTGAACTTCGCTGCTTTAGTCTTATTCCCAATGATCTTCATCTTTCCCTAACAAAAAGTGAAAAATGATTAATAAGTGTTAATTCACTTAAATTCTCTGCTATTACAGTAAGAATAGCATTTTGTGGTTAAAGCTTGCCTTAGCAGAGCATTTAAAAATCTTCATCTGTTATCGTAAAAACAGCATCTGCAAGTTTTGCCTCCGATGAAGTAACTTTTCCCATTCCATTCTTCAAATCTATCGTGTAAGATTTTTAGACAGGGCCATTTTCACTAATCTTAATATTAAACCCATAAATTGTCTGGAGAGAATCAACGAGTTTCTATCCTTCACCTCTCTCGAGGAACACTCCCATCATCTTAAAGACTTTATCTGATTCTAAAGATTATCCTAGTGTTTGCGAATATTTCTCCTATTTAACGCTGTTTTATGCTTTCTTCAGTGATATTCTCTCGATATTCTCATTCACCTTCATCAAAGTATCATTGATATGCCTTGGATACTCTGGATTCTTTTAGAAATCACAGATACTTCCCCACTAAAGAAACAACAAAAGAAATAATTAAATTTAGGTAAATAAGTCTTGTCAAGCTAATTATTGCGATTTCTTGAATTAATTTCAAACTAAAGAGGGATTTTTTACTTATTCAACGAGTTCTTTCTCTGTAAAATCTAGATCAAACATGTGTCCAGCTGATCGTTACCATCTTAGTTTCCCAATATACCCAGCGGTAATCTCAAAAAGTGACCCAGATTCTTTACAGGAATCATGTGAAAGATATGCGACAAGTGGAACAATGTGCTTTGGATCAAGAATTTCAAGTACTTCTTCTGGGAATTCTTTTTGAGATGTAATAGCTGCTGCAACAATTGGGATAACTGTATTAACATGGATATTCTTCTTCTCTCCTTCTCTTGCAAGAGCTTAAGTCAAACCATGCACTCCAAGATTAGCTGTCGCATAATTTTCTTAGCCAAATGATCCATGGATACTTTCTAACGAGCTTGTGTTTATGATTCTCCCATATTCCTATTGCCTAGAGCAGTTTTAAAGAAAAATATCAACAATTTGGCTTATACAATTTGAGTAATATCTTCACCCTACAAATAAGTGTGTTTTTACCTCATGATTTTCCATGCTGCTTTGGTAATTGTGTAGATACCTTTGAGATGCGCATTTATCGCAAGATTCCATTCTGCATCTGTCATTTTCGAGAAAGAGCCATGCGATATTGTGTGGATTTCTTAATTATTTATGAGAATGTCAACTCCTCCAAATGCGTCTAATGCTGCTTGTACTACTTTATCACCAGACTCCAAGGGAATTGTACTTGCAATTGCGATCCCTCCTGTTGCTTTTATCTCATTGGCTACTTCATCAGCAAGCGATTATTAATTTTTATTATGACTTTCACTGGCTGGTTTAGTTTCAATATCATGGACAACAACTTTCACTCCTCTTGATGCAAACCATTTAGCATACGCTTTACCAAGTCCGCTGCCAGCTGCGGTAACAATAGCAACTCTATTTTTGAAATTGAGCTCTGACATGAATTATTTTTATCTTGATTTTTTGGAGGGTTCAAAGAATTTAATTTGGTGATATTTTTTAAGACTTATTTATTAATATTTCGTGATTAAAACCCAAAAGATCATCTGAAGTGATGAGCAACGACGTTGATATGTAAAAATGAAGTAACTTTGAGATTTGCCTAGAATCCTAAATTGAAACCATATTTAAATGGTTTCTTCTACTTATTTTTCATTAAAAATACTAGACTAATAAATAATCACTAAGGTTCTGCTGTTTTACTTGAATTTCAGTAGTATTTATGATGTATTTTGTGGAAAAGTCTCAGAAAAAGAAAGATATTTATTTTTTCCCCTTCTATGAACGAAGAATCTTTGAAACCTGCTGCTTTATCTCAGATGTGTGAGAAAAGCTGATTCCCTGTTTGTAAAATAAAGTTCAATCTCAGAAATATTAATCCACAAAAGACATCCCTATGATTGTTTGTTTGGCGTTACTTTAATTGATTTTGAGAACTTACAATCAAATTAATTTTTAAGATTCTGAAAATCACATCTACATATCCTTGGTTGAGAGAAATTATTTGAGATTTTGAATTATTTTGAACTTTTTTTAAGAATAATATAATTAAAAAGGCTTCAGCAAATATATTTAGATCTATTCTTCTTAATTCCAGCTTATTTAGTATTGTGAATTCACAATAGCCTTCTATCTCGCATGTGTTTCTTAAATTCTTTTGTCTTTAAAATAAATATGGCTAATCATATTTAGATACTAAAGACAATTACCAGAAATCCTAACTAACAAGTTATGACGTTCCTTCTTGAAGCAGAGATTGAATAGTAATTATTTTATCCTCATCTCATAGTTCATATGTTAGCTTAGGAGCAAGGAACAGTCTAGGATAATAACCATTCCATCAGTTGATTTAAAACATTGTCTATTGAAATTTCAAGATTGAAGATGTGTTTGGGGGTGAATAAATATCTTAGAATATAGCTAAGATAATGAAATTATGACTGATATCATTTAACAGTCCCCGCAAATTTCTAAGGACTTTAATTAATTTCCTGACGAATATTTGGAGTGAACAAATCATATGCAAGAAAGATAATGAAAAAGAAGAACATTGTGAAGAAGAGGAAGCAAACTATTTTGCAATCAGAAAAGAGAAAAGATAGAATTTATTACTTTTCTTAAATACCTTCCTGATAATCATATTAATTAAAACTAATACAAAGTCTTTTAAGAAAACAATTACGAAATATGAAGAAACAAGGCAGCAGTTCAATTAGTAATGGGTAATTTCTTGAGCTCATATTCAAGTAAATCGAAATGATCTAAGATCGTGAAGCCCTGGAATAAATAGCCGAGAGAGTTTAACTTCAACTTCACATCGCGGGGGATTTGTATTCATTAACATCATCCAGAAAAATAGGATCAACTTCGAAATGTAAACAAACAAAAAAGGATTGCATTTCAATGTTTAATTTGAACAGTATTTCAAAAGAATGAGTGCTAGAAATAAGAACATTTCAAAATAGC
>Ga0302271_10001084_pt1 | contig 26634 bp, 23 predicted proteins | sample III_Bog_N1_1_FD_198767 | JGI IMG/M metagenome (GOLD analysis project Ga0302271, IMG submission 198767) | Peat permafrost microbial communities from Stordalen Mire near Abisko, Sweden - III_Bog_N1_1 | ecosystem: Environmental > Terrestrial > Soil > Wetlands > Peat | place: Sweden: Abisko... | reverse complement strand
GGAAATTCAATAAGAAATCTTATCTAAATAGCACAGTTCTTAGAGTAAGTAAGCCCCTATTTCTCTGGAAAGGCCCATTTTATTTGGCAAAAATATATTAAGCAATCTGGTGGGGGTTGCTTTATGGAAAGGCTATTTCCAATAATAACCAGGGAAGCATTAAAAAAAGGCATTTCTTTTCATGTTTTACAGGAAATAGCCAGAGATCGAGCAAATTAAGAATGAAACTCGCAATACTCTTATAATAACAAATTAGATGTTTAGTGACTTTTATGCATTTAATTATGCCCATACACGACATTAAATAGTGAAGAACTAATAATAATTGATTAGCATTTTTTCCAGAAGAATTAATAGGAGGGATTGCAGAAATAGTGAAAGAATTTAATCATACTTGCAGCTGATCTTTGGGTGGGAATTGCAGAAAGCTTAAGGAATTGCAAAATTGAAGAGATATTTCAAGGGGAATCCACTCAAAAGATTAATAAAAGTAATATTTTAGTTATATCACAAAGAAATCAAGAAGATATAAAATGAGATCTTTTAGTGGTTCTTTGCTACTGCTTGTCTTAGCAGTTTTGACTTCTTCTGCACTTGCTGCATCTTCAAAGCAGTGCCGCGCACTTGTGCTGTCTGCTGGAGGAGACTTGGGCTCCTTTGAGGCTGGAGCTGTCTCAGCTATTGCCAACATTGTCAATGCTCAAGATATTGAATATGATGTCCTTACCGGTAAGCTAAAAGGGTTGATCAAAGGAGAAGATTGATACATTTTCGTTGTGCTTCATTTTTGAAGGGTTTTATCTAATAATCTGTGTGTTTCTCAATTCCTAGGTATTTCTATTGGCAGTACCAATTCCTTGGGTTTATCTTAGTTCCCTAAGGGCTAAGAGAAGGAAGCTGCTTAATGGTTAGTTAACTTATGGAAGCCTTTGAAGCGTACTGATATCTACAAGAATTACAAGGGTGGTTTAGTTCAAGGTTTGCTCTACGAAAGGGGTCTATTTGACAGCAGTCCTTCTTTGAGCTTACTTAAAAAGGTCATCACCAAATAGCCTCAACGTAAGCTTAACATTGGAACATGCAATCTCAGAAACGGAAATCTTGTGAGATACCATGAGAATCTCTCCGTTCCCAACCTAATCGAAGCTGCCTTAGCTTCTGGATCGGTGCCAACATTCTTCCCTTATTCCACTTTCGATGATGAAATCTACGTTGACGGAGGCACTGTAAGAAGGAAAGTTGATAAGTTTAAAACTAGTTCTTCTTTCAAGATACAAAATACAAATATTCTTTTACACAAATTATCAGAAATTCAATTGATTATCAACGCGAATGAACCCAATAAATTAACAAATCTAGTTCTGATAATTAATTATCTTTTGTTGGTTTCTTCCTTCAGACAGGTGTTTTAGTCGATATCAGTGGAGCAATTGACAGATGCAGAGAGATTGTGGACGACGATGCAAACATCACTTTGGACATCGTCTTCGTTCAGTTTGCTCAGCTTGATTTCTGGTCCACCAATAAAAAACAAAAGCCTTATGATGTTGCATAAAGATCTGTAATTTACCTTCGTTTTCTGAATTGAATAATAATATTAATTTTTTGGAAATTTAACAAAATCTTTCCCATAGAACAACATTTAGACATACACTAAGCACTACAGAGAATACATTGAAGCTAAAGACTTGAACCCCAGCATTAACTTCAGATACATCATCAAGCCTTCTAAAGCACTCTATATGCCTAGCTTGCCATTCGTAAATTGAAAACTTCTTTGTCTAAAAAGTTGTTAAATTGATTGTATTTTTCGACGTCGACTACAACAGTTATTCAGTAATAAGCAGATCACTGATATGATTTAAAGAGGTTACGATGATGCTGCTGCAATCATCAAGAGCAACCCCAATGGAAACGGAGATGCATTCTATGCTGAGTCAGTTTCAGCACTCCACAGTGAATTGAAGGTTACAAGTTCATCTCTCAAGGAACACGCAGGTCATATGAATAACCGTATCAGACACTACAACAAGCTTAAAGCAAGTCTTCTTATCTGAGGAATTAACGCAAACTCCTTGCTAGAGAATAGTAAATTTGGGAAACTGCACAAAAATACTGAACAAGACGAGTAATTTCTAATATTTCTCTTGGGATTATTCCAAGCTAGATTCATATTAATGTGTCACTATTCATCTCTCTAAGCGTACAAGATTTATAACAAAAAATAAACTATTATAAACAACGAGCAAACAGACATGAATTCTTATGGGAAAAAGCAAAAAAAATTAAATAATCATTATTGACTTTAAAAGTTAGTAAAATCAATAAAGATATGTATCCTTTGCCCATTATTAACTTGCTATTGATATTATTATGGATTTTCTCATAATTTTCTTCTCTACCACTTTTGGATTGAATCTCATGATAGTATTTTAATCTATTTGTGAGTTTGTGGGTTTTCAAAATGTTTTAAAAGCTTTTAAAGTTTGTCCGCAGTTAATCATCAGAGACCTCCTCTTCTACCAGCAAGGCCTCATGAAACTATTTTTTAACTTAAAATTTTACAAGAAATAAATAATAATAATGCATTATATTTCTTTTTTTCAAAAAATTATTGATTTTCTTATCTCCCTTTCTTTTTCGAAGCACTTTCTTTATTTTTCAAATTATCTCAACATTCTTCTCACTACATTCTTTATTCTGTTTCCTCTAAATTTCCATTTTATTTTCAAAAATATTATATTATCTAAGAAGATTAATCATCCTTGCAACTTCTAGTCTTCTACTATGACCCATAATCCCTCCAAAACAGTCTACATCTAATAATCTCTTAAGACTTCTCCAAATAAAAACAAATCTTGTTTTATTGGTTACCACTTTGAAATAACTATGCAGCGGATACCTAAGGATAAGTATCATTTATTTTACTATATTTATCCTTCCTTTTTCTTAGAAAACTGAACAGACATTACCACGCACACACAGGATTATTAGAAAGGATTCTTTATTTTCTTTTTTGTTTTTTATTTTATTATCCTTTTTTTGAATTTTTTTGGTTACTTTAATATTTTGATTTTGATTTCTTTTTCTTTATTAAATTAAGATCGTTTTTGAGGGCTTCTTTCAACAAAAGCCGTTTTAATCCAAAAAAATAAAAATTAAACAATCCTCATTTTTTTCTAACACAAAAAATAATCCAGTTCTTTCCAACTCTTTTCAAGACATTCCCAAAAATATTTTCAGAAACTCAAAAACAGAACAATTCAATTAGCTTCATTTCTCACTCTTATATTTTAGCAATATGTTTTGAGGAAAGTAGATAGTAAGCTATTTGTTATTCTGAGAATATCTCATGTTTAAAGTTAACCAAATAATCTAATAAATATTCAGAATATAGTAAAAGCTGACAAATCAAGAAATTTTCAAGAGTGGGTGTAAAAAGAAACAGCGAAGAAAAGATGTTAAAATAAAATACGCACATAGATATTAAAATCTATTAATTCTTTCACATCATATGGAGTTTTTAGTTTATTAATTATTGTTATTAAAATTCGTTTAATTTAAATATTTTTGCTCATTTTCCTAAGTGTCTTTGATGCGTTCTTCGAAATAACTGATTTTCTATTTGATTTCCTGCATTTGTGTCTCCAAAGAAGCGATCTTTTCGTTTTGTTTTCTTTGTTCAAAATATCCACCCTCATAGTCAAACTCTTCTTAGATTTCTACGGTGTCTTCTTCTTCGAACTTTTCAGGTGTTTCTTCAATTTTAACTTAGGTTATTGTCTCTTCTATTTTAACTTAGGTTGTTGTCTCTTCTATTTTGACTTAGGTTGTTTTCTCTATTTATTGCTGACATGCTTGATTTTATATGTTTTTTTGACCTTCTAAAGCTAGTTACTTTTTTTCCTTTTTCTTTTGAGCTTAGGCACACTTTTTTTCCAATAACTTCGCTTTCTTTTTGGCTTGTTTGACAATTTGTTTCTCTTGCCAGACTTAGAATGCTTTAGATTTCATAGTAAATGTCACGAACATTGCACAAAGTTAGTCAGCAAGGGGATCTGTTTTGCCCATTATTTCTAAAAAAGCAGTTGTATATAGATCTTTTTGATTAGTTTTCTACTTTTTATTAAATATTAAACACATAATTCTTTCAACGCTAAAGAGCTAATATTTATCGAATGAGCTATTTTCTACAAGATTTCAAATCAAGGTAGGTAGGGAGGAATTCTTCTAGAGTTTACGGGATAAGGAAAAAGGGGGGTGGAATGTTAATTACAAAAAGAAAAAAGGAAGTAGGTAATTATTTGTTTGATTGAGGAATTTATTTTTCAAGTGATGCATGAAGAAAATAATTAATTGTTGGCATTGGTATTTCAATTTTACCTTTAATTCTTTTATAGCCCTGCAGCTTCTGAAAGCAGACTTTAAGGTGGAAAAGCAAAAAGCTTTATGCCTTAGAAACTAACTGAATAATCAGCGAAGCACATCTATTAGATAAAATAATCAATAAATAATAAAATACTCATATGAGGGAAAATATGAAGGAGTGATTTTTATAAATTGTAGTGATTGTGAGAGGCAAGAAATAGAAAAGAGAAAGAGAGAAGGAAGAGAGGAGAGGAATAGAAGAAGCTAAAACTCCAGAAATATTAATTAAAATAAAAATAAATTGCAATTTATTGATCTACTGGTTAGTAATTACTGAAATCTTCGTTTTTCTGAACTAACGGAAATTGTTGAGGGTCGAAACATGGGAAAAAGGAAAAATCACTTTGGCTTTTTTAAGTCTGCTGTGAAAATTATTCATATTTTAGCAGATTTAATACATATTTCAAAAATCTCTGGCAAATACATTCTCTTATGATTTCTTAGTCTTCCAACAAGGCTGTAATAAAACTCAAAATAAAAGGGAGAGATTATCTTAATATCTTCGAAATTAATATATCCCTCGCATTCATTGAAATATCTTTTAAAAGCTTGAAGGATTTGAAATTTTATTAATTTGTATGTGTGCTTAAAGGTAAATTATTTATTACTAATATCTAATAAGAAAGATTCAGATAAGTGGAACTTACATTGCAGATACAAAAAGCTAAAATATTAATATTGTGAATCACTAAAACTAAAATATAAAAGAAAAAGAGAATATAAGAAATTAGGTTGAATGGAAAGAATCTGCTTGAAAGAGTAGGGTCGCATTTCGTTCTATCAACTGTTTTTTATCACTGTACTAAAAATTGAAATTAATCGATTTTAATATGAAACCTTGAGTTTTCTCACTCAAAATAATTTTCTTGTGAGCTGCAGTCATCATCATCATTGCCATAACCGATCACTTCAATTGGGTTGAAGGTTTTCTCAGCTGTTTCTTTCCGAGCTACTTTTGAACCTGAAGTTTAGCCAAAGTCTTCCTTTTTAATAGATCCTAAATCAAATTCATTTTCTTCATCTAAATCCATATTGCTTAAGCCATTTCTTTCTGGTTTTTTATGACTATTTTCCTATTATTTCAAAGGAGCATTGCTGCTACTGTTTTTGTCTTTCTCACAGATATGGGTGAGGCTGTTGGTATTATTTTTTATTGAATTTTATGAATTATTACTGGCTCCTTGATTGCTATGAGCTTCAAGATCCTCATTCGACAATGGGTTAATCAGAATAAATTCGTTGTTTTATTCATTATCTAGACCATTCCCCTTGCTGTCATTTTAATCATTAGCTTTTTCTTGGAAAGCCATGATGAAATTATCATTGAAATTTATCTCTCCAAGATCGAAATCATCCTGATTTTCTTAAATCACGTCATCGATTTGCTAGATCTAACTGTTAGCCTTGATGATCTCTGGGATGGTTTCTATGAACTTCTTCTGCAAATGCTTGAGCCTCCTTTCTTGTCTCTGTTTCTTAGATTTCTTCTATTTTTTATCATCTTCTGCTAAATCGGGGTGATTTGGCTACCTTTACGATAAAGGCACTGTCTCATCCTTCCCATCCGAGGAAGGATTTTTTTCCATTTCAATAATAGCTGGAGATAACGAAGATGACTTCTATCTCTAAGGGCTATGAGATTCTTATTCTTTGAGCTACGATTCAGATTATTATTTTTCTTCTCCATTCAACTCCTTGTGTTGTTAGTTTGTTTTTTCAGGTATTTCCTAGAAAATAACTGGAATCTTCTCATCACCTTTCTAGCTAGCATCGCCCCCATTTCCCCTGATACTTGTCCTGTTGCGTTCAAAAAATAATTAAAAACCCACACACAATTCTTTAAAACTGTTTTTCAATTTCAAACCCATGAATCAATATTTACTCTTTCCTAGGAAACGATCCCTCTTCTCCGTCTCCTTCTCGTCCATGAATACTTCCTACTTTTTAACTGATACTCCTCTAACTTGGAATATCTACGCCTTTAGTTTTGTTGATTGTTTGGCTATTTTTTCTGCTCAGCAAAGATGATTCTTCTTTTTAGGTATTCAAGCCTGGTTTACTCTTGATATCTTCAGCATGCCTATTAATTTCCTGCTCCTATTCATCATTTTGTTCAGCTTCAGTGATTAGTTAATTGTTTTGTGTGTGATTTCTATCTTCGTCTAAGATTGCTTTGGATGAAACTGGCCTATTTGTAGAGCTTTTCATATCTCGATCTTCTTGGATAGTTACAATGCCATGAATATTATCATCTTAATCTGCATTTCCCTTTTGATTTTCTTCTCCTTATTCATTTTATTCGCCTTGTCCATTCATAATAGTGGATCTTTTGATTTACTACCTCAATTTATTGGTTAGATTTCTAATATCAAATACATAATCATCATCTTTTCTTAAGAACTTATTCTTCCATTGCTTGACTTTTCTCGTCAAGACTATCAATAGAACCATGTCAGCACTAGTAAATTCAGTGGGTTTGATCATTCCGTCACCTTTCAAATGGCTTTTGACAATCAGATTTTCAAGCTACCCCCTAAGGATTTCATCTTCTGGCTCCAGACTAAAAGAGGGGGGGAAAAAAATGTTAAAATCTCCCTCAATATCTTCCAAAATAAGCCAAAAATATAAATATTTCTATGTAGTTCATATGCTTACTTAGTGATGCCATATTTGATCTACACTGATATCTTTGACAATGCTATGACGACATCATGAAATTTATAGCAGAATATTCTATTCACTGGATCTTCAAAAATCGGAATATTTAATGTTTTCAGAAACTTATTCTTATTCGAAATATCTCTAAGTTCTTCACTTTCAACCCCATAGATAATCGCGATCTACGAAGAAAACTACCAGAATTCCTTGTAAGAAATATACCCTTTTCCTTCAGGATCATAAGTCTTCCATAATTCCAGGACATCACCAAGTTAATAGTGATTAACAGCACTTTCATCTGCACTGAATGCTTCTTTGTAACTTTCTATGATGGTCGCTATGAAGATGTTCAAAATTACCAACGTGAAGATCATGAAAAACCCATAGAAAAACAGAAACGAGAATGCTGTGCCGCATGCATTCTACCCGTATTATTCATAATCCTCATACAAAACAATATCGTCTCTGCAGACAAAATTCGGACCCATGTATTTCGAAGCCTCTGATGGGATTGAATACCATGCTTCACTAGTCATGACTCTGATTAGAGCGAAAAGTGATGAAAAAAACGTCTTGAAATGGATATCATATCCATTGATGGTTTTCTGGTATTTCAAGAACGGAAAGAGATTCATGCACAGCAGCACGGACATGTACAAGAACACCACCATGACCAGAAAGATACCGAAGATCGATGAAATAGCGTATTGCAAGCTCTTAAACAGTTTTTTTACTAAAGTGAAATGCTTCATGATCCTGTAGAATCTCAATAATTAGATACCTTTAGCAACACCATCGAAAATCCTCAAGCTAGTGGAGAATGTTGTCATGGTATAGGTCGTTTGCAAACCGTAATTTACCCAACCAAAAGAGACAGGTAGGATATCGTAGACATTCCAATTCTCTTTGAAGTAGTCTGTGCCCATAGAGAACAGCTTAAGTAGAACTTCGAGACTCATTGCTGCAAGGCAGACTCCATTGACAGTGACCAAGTTGTCCTGAAGGCTTAGTGACTAGCGATTCGAGAAGATTGTGAAACTCAAGCAATTTGTGATTGTGAAGCAATAAAATAGAACCTTCAAGGGGTATCCAGCTATCAAATGCTGGTAAATGAATTTTCGGAGAATGTTTGTTGGGACTCTTTCCTGAGAAGAAAAAACAAAGCAAAAACATACATGATTGAAGCAAAAAAGGAAATAGTTATTATCAATATGTCTATTAGAATCTTACGACAGGGATTGGTGTGAGTTAGTAAATAGACTTCTTAATGAAGAGCCATTCCTTTTAGAATTTATGTAAATCTTTCGTTTTATGCTCTTGCTCTAACATTTCTTGCTGCGTTTCTACCACCAGCCCCACGAACATATTCAAGATGCAGATGTTCGCGATGAAGAAGAACTAAATGAAGAACACAGACCAAAGACTCTCATGACGAGTGTGCGAATGCTCCTCTTTCGAAGTAGAATCGTATGCTGCGAACATAATAGTTATCCAGCCTTCTGATGATTGCACCATAAAGAGAATAGACAAGGAATTGAAAATATTATTGAAATTATACATCGAATCAATCCAGTCACCACCTTAATCGAGACAATCCCATTTGTTGGTTACTTCCAGCTCCGTAGCGTCTTCCTCCTCTGGAAAAGAGCATGAATGCATAGAGCTTTTGAGCAGCTTTGTTGCGAGAACACCTGTCACGAATAGGAACAGCACTGCGAAGAACAGCAATCGCATCATTCTTGGCAGACATTTCATGATGGTCTTCCCGGCGAATCTAATGTCTTTTACAGGCTTCGATAGAAACGACAAGAGAATAGTAATACGCAAGATGAGCAGGAACTTGAAAATAAAGATCCTTCTCGGCCAAAAGTTGGCTGTGTAGAACAAAGAAGCTATGGAAGTTATGAAATCCACTATGTTCAAGGGACTCCTGCGGATAAAGGAGGTGTCGGTGAGTATAAATCCATAAGCAATAGATTGCAGAAGCACCTCAGCGAGAAAGACAGTTGTTAGAAAGATTGCGATTATCTTGAGAGTCTCTTTTTCGGCAGATTCGGGATCGAGAAATGGGGAATCTATGGCTAGAGTGATGCCCATGGTGATGATCGATAGGACCATAAAGAAATCGAATAATTTATGCTCCACAATGGCTTTTGAGATGATTCTAGGGGTGCTTTTGAGAGAAAAGACAAAGAACGATAGATCCTTAGGGTTGACTGGAGAAGACACTGAGGTTATTTACTGAAGGATCTGTGAAGCTAACTTAGGCTTGTTGCTAGAGCCGTTCAGCTCAAGATTTTTGGAGTCTTTTTCATTGAGAATTTATGATTTTTTCGACGATTTATGGGAGTTATCTTAGCTAAGTTTTCTAACTGCTTTCTCTACATCTCGGCATTCATTTTACTCCTGCAGCTATTGGTGTTGTTGATCTGATTCAGAAATATGATCGTACTCCTTATGGCTTTCATCATGCCTATCTTTCAAAATAGCTGCTTTGAGCTGCTGTGCTTATTTTCTGAAAGTATTAGCGAAGGCTGGGGCTTATTGTTGTTGTTGGTTTTCGCTGCCTTCTGGGTTCAGAAGCTCTGAGCTCATAGACGATTGCACTTGCTTAAGCGGCAGATGATACATGGAGCTGCCGAAATTATTGGTTTTATTATCATTATTTGAGCTGTTTCCATTGTTAAAAATGAATTAAGTGGATGCTTGCTGGAATTGTAACGCAGAGGAGTTATTTATCGAATTGTTATTCAGAAGCTATTATTATTTTTTTTGTAAGATATCTGCACACAGCGGTGAATTTATTGATATATTTGGTTAGAGAATCATTCCCTTTTGTATGGATTGCTCCTCCTCCGATTGGGTGAAATTTCTTGGACCTTGAGGGAGATTATCTAGCTATGCTCTATCATGCTACTATGTTGAAAAATTCTTCAATTAGTTCGATTCTAAACCTGCTAATAATTATTGCTGTATCCCTTTTCCATCGATCTCATCCAACTATCCTTGTTCTGCTTATCCTAGCTCGTAGAGCAACCCTTAATCTACAATCTAGTCAAAATCACTGCTCGATTGACTTTTCTAATCATGTCTATTTCCAGATTGATTTCCAAGATGAAGGGGAATCAGTTGATTTCTCTAGATATTGAATTGTTTTGGCAGTGATGGAGACGTAGACTGCTATTACAATTGCTATGATGGTTACCTATTTTACAGCAGATTCTACTGCTAAGCATGTCTGAGTTGCTATCTATCTGATCGAATCTACTGCAATCCAGGGTGATTAACCCCAGCGATGCTCTCTTGCTTAAAATTATCATCTACAGCCAAGTGCTGAGCCTTATGATGATTATTCCCTGTCTACTTTAGATTATCCTCAAGAAGTACATGCTCCCCAAGGCTTTCTTGCGGTGTCAATAATTAGAACTTATCGATCATTCTCTTAGCTTGATTTCCATCGTTATTCTAATCATTTATGACAGTTGAATTCTTGTCATTCAATATATTCAGCGTAGAAACTGCATTTTTCTTAGCTGATTAGTACTCCGTTGTTGGTCTCCTAGTGAGTTCGAGGCTAGACCCTTTGCGGCTGTCACTGCCTTGCTGTCTGTTCTTCGAAGAAGAAGATAAAGGACTAGCAACGGAATGAGCAGCAATTTTATTAGCCTTGGGATGGGATGATTCCGAATTACTGTTGCTACAGCTATCTTGTTTATTAAGATGGTTTTGTTGATTTTTAGTTTCTTCCCCATTGTTTTTGTTGTTTTCTTTGGAGCTATTCAGTAGTTTTCCTTCCGTGAGTAGTAGTTGATTCTGCGCTTTATTGTCACCATTATTACTTTTCCCATCTTAAAACTCATTATTTTTCTCTGAAATGTCTTCTTGTTGTTGTTTACTCTCCGGTTTATCATGCTTTTCTACCTAAAACACTCTGGCGAAATAGTTCTTGCTGAAAATATTATGGAAGAGCTTCATGAAGGAATTCTAATACGGCTAGCTTAATCTGTATTCTGTTTCGTACTTCCGCAGCCATATCATGAAATGACTGATGAATATCGCAATAAACAGCCGAATATATAGAACTTAGCAGATGAGCATGCAGATTAAATGAAAAAGCACACTTTTATACCCAACTAACCTACGGTATTCATACATAGTGACATGCCACTCCTCGTTGAAGAATATCATTGTCACCGCGATTAAACTGTCCTCTAAAGAATCGTAGTTCACACGTAAATGACTTTTTTCCTCAGTGCCATCAGTAGAATCTTCAGATATCTTAACATTCGCGAAGATCTCCCTACCAATCTGAGCAAACAGCAGAATCAACACAACAAACACAATAAGGAACTCTGGAAGAGATCGGAGTGTCTAGTAGTATGTCTGAATGTAGATTTTCAGATTTCCAAACATCGAGAAACTATGGAGAAGTTTAATGCATCGAAGGATTTTCGTCCAGCGGATAAAGAGGAAGTATTGGTTAGTTGGGTTGAAGATATCGTATCCTAAGGATGGCTCTGCAATGAAGCAGAACACATGAAGGACAGAGATTGTCATATCGAGGATATTCAGACTGTTTGAGAAATATTTCTTAAATCCCTTTGAGAGGAGCTCTACCATTACCTCGAAAAGCAGGATCATCGAAAATGCGAAATCTGCTTTATTTAGATCCACATATTGACTGTCAGTTAAGTTGCCACTTTAGATGGGAAAAATAATCAAACAAAGAAATTGCAATAAATTTTTGGATATATTTTTCGTTATCTCTTCGTTTGTTACTTATCAATGGCAAGAGTTATGGAAGCACCTAGAATTTACAGGAACGTAAGCATATGAAACATCCCTGACTTGGAGAACCTCTTCACAATCAATCGCATGACTTTTAGACACACAATGAAACGTGTTCCCATTGATGAGTGCCCCTCGTATTGCTCTAGTTCTCGTTGGTTGTTGACGTTAGAGATCTAAGAGTTCAATATCATCTAGAACATACTCTTTTTCTTCTTCATTTGATTGTTGAATTATGGCAGAAAGTGCTCCATCGTCTTGCGCTTACCATTTCCAATTCTCTTGTGTTTTTTGTGGATCTTATCTTTCTGGAAGATCATGTCAGGCTTATTCAAGCTAGTGGACTTGTCAACACCGACACTGCTTGATGGTATTTTCTAGCTTTCGCCCATTTGTTTCTTGATTTCACTGCTGTCTACGAACCCTTCGTAGAGTGTTGCCAATACGATGTTTGAGAAGATCTAAGATCTTTAGAAAAAATCAAATGAGAAGGAGTATTTCAGAAAAAAAAGAAATGACTTACAGAAGCAATACTAGAGAGACAAAGTAGATACCACTGACAGTCTTATCTTGAGCTCTCCAGTACTAGTGGTTTCAGAAATATTATCACAAAACAAAATCTCAATAATTATTGCTTTTTGCTATCTTTTAGCTAAAAATATGTGCTTATTCAAGAAAATCACTTACGATGGAAGTAGTCTGTATCCACCCCGTGACCATGAGATGATTGTAGACACTGAAAAGCGCATTCGCAATATCATTGAAGTTGCTGTATCCCCATAATAAATCTTCCACTTCATATTCCTCATGATTAGCTGGAATATCATAGTCAGCTGGATTTCCACAAGTCAATCCCTCTGGACACTTTAAATACCCGCAAGTATGCTCTATTGACTCAGATGCTTCCCATTTTCCTTCCTCAGGAAACTCTGTTAATCTGCATCTACTTTCCACATGTCCCTTGAAAAACGATATGCCAATAATCGCGTAGAAGAATATCACACAAGCCAATGGAAAAAACGTCTTGCCGAGATGCTTGAAGCTTCCAAAGAACGCACTGACTTTCTTCTGTAAATCAGGAAACAACCTAAAGATAGTTAGGATTCGAAAGTGCTTGATTATCTCAACTACAATGGAATCTACACCTCCCACGGATATCCAGCTAGAAATCAGAATCAAAGCTAGGATTACTGGCTACAGAGTCAATAGCTCCTTGCGAGTTCTAATGATACCACTTTTTGCTATCCCAAGGAGAATCAATTCAACTGAGAATGCGATATTGGAGAGAATTTCAAAGATGAAAGAAATAAGATTAATTGTCAGCGAATTAGGATCTTCTCCTGTGGTCCTATAGGAGTAATCGTACATTAAGTAAGCAGCAATCTCCAGGAATGTTGCTATAAACAGTATCCCTTAAGATATCCTGACAAAGAAGAAAATAATAAAAAATGAATTGCCCAGTAAGATAACTTGTTCTTTTACCTGGATTTAAGGAGAATCAAGCAAGAACCCCTGAATCCTAAGATTGGAGCTGCTATTTCCTTTTTTTATTAAAAATAATATTCAAAACTTCTCATACAATTTACTATTTTGTTAGAAGTTGCATGAAATATTTTTTTTAGCTTAGTAATCTATTGGTCTTTTTCTTGATTGCTTATAATATTATTTCTAGCTAAACGTATTCAAATTAAAGTAAACATACTTGTGAAGTTTTCAATCGTTTTTTTTCTTTCTCACTTTTTCAATATCTTTATTACCCAAAATCTACCCCATTTGACTGTGAATTCAACAAAATATCATACCTCTCGCGGACTCACAAGAGAAAGAGAAGTCCTAGGCTAGTTGCTTCCTCCTGCAGACTGTGATTGCTTTTCTACTTATTATGTGTCTTTCTTTGATTCTGTTATTCTTTCTTCTACCTCTTTCTCTGGCGTAATTGAAGAACGATTCGATAACGTTTTGGTTATTTTCTATCCAGGTGTGGAGTTTTCAAGCTGTTTTGGGTAAATTCAAGTCAGATATTATCAGCAATGCATCAATGAATAGAATAGCTAGCTGATGATAATCACTTACATCTAATTGGTGAGTCTTCTCAATGTTCGATAGTTCCATGAATTGAGATTGCATTATTTCTGGAATCTGAGATATGCTTGGAACTTTAGCATGGCCTTTTTTGATAGCTATTCCACTTGGCTATTGCTATTAATTCTCATCTTGTTCTTCTTTACCCATTTTAACTTGTAATTTCTCTTGGATATTATGTAGTACAAATGAAGCCAATATATATCTAACTATTCTTAGCTGCTTCGCTCTCGCAGCACCTTGGAGCTATTAAGATGCTCTTCCCTTTCCCTTTGTAGCCCTTCTCTTCTTGAGCTGTAAAAGAATGAAAGTAACTTTTGTTTGTTTGTAAATTTATTGTTTGTGTTTTTTGATTTTGTTTCTCAAAGAAAGTATGCAACACACACTACTAACTAACTATCGTTTTGTCTTACTTTTCCTCTGCCCTACAGCACAAAGTCATTTAATTAAGCAATGTAAATCATAGGAATAGTGTAAATTATGAGAAAGAAGAAGTAGAATTGAAAATATGATGTATTTCTTGGGGAAACACGCATGAAGTTATCTAATTAGCACATGCAGCATTCGAGGGGAGGATTGTAAAATATGATTTATGTTTGAAAAGATTGTTATGTTAATCCTGGAGGGGAAGGAATCTTCGTATTTTTGAAGCTGACAATTAAAAAACATAACGCTAGAAATAAATAAATATACTTTATTTAGAAGGAAAACCGCTACTAATTTTAACCTACAGCTGTTTAAAAGAAAACAAATCAAAGGAAAACAAAGCCCCATTCAATCTTTATCTTGAGCATGAAAGATACCAAAGGTTGATTCAATCTATCACTGAATTGTTACCAATCTAAATTTTAGCAGAATAATATTTGACTTTTCAATAGAATTTAGGCTTGCGTTTTAAATATTTATCATTTCTTGAAGTTAATAATAATATGTGTGTGATTCAATATTTCCTGAATTCCTTAACTTCATATAAATTTTTTTTTTTGAAAAACTGTAATTCGCCCCTATTGTTTTATCTTCAAATCAAATTAAAAAATATCTAAACCATCATCTCTCATTCTATTGATTGTAACCAACGGAGTCAAGTAAATCATTTAATGGATTCTTGTCTTGATTTATTATTAGTCGTTTTTAATTCCTAAGTTAATCCATGGACCGAATATAAGAATGAGTAACTTTAAAAGCAAGCAGCTTAGGATTATTTTCTACAAAAGTAGCAGGGCTATGACATTGATTTGGATTAATAAAAGAAAGAACGAAAGAAATATGTGCTGTATGTTTGATTTGATTTAAAAGGAACTCAAGAAAATATTTGATTACCTCGTAGAGCTGATAAATAATTTGAAATTCAATAAGCACAAGCACAGATAAATACAGCTAAAGGAACAGTTATTGAAACAGATAAAATAGACTAAGAAATGAGTAGCTATTAACAGCCAAACTAAGGTTAAAAACAGCCAAGACACTCTCAAGTCGTCACCGTGTTGGACAGAAAGCCAGTTAATTTAGAAGCAGAGAAGCAAAAAGCATTGCAGGAGAGACAGCAGCTGATTGATGATTTCGAAGCGAATTTCATTTATGATCAGAATGGATAGCATAGGTTGAATATCAAAGTCAAATCTTATGTTGATGGATCCAAGTACGAAGGGCAAGGTAAAGAATAAATGAATTGATTAGATAGGAGATGTGATTTCAGATATTTGCAATGAGAATTTGAACGTGTTTTTATTGTTGAAAATAATTTAGTTGTGAATGACAAGCGCAATGGCAAAGGCATTTATCATTAGTAAGATTTATTAGCTTTGCTTGACTAAGCAGCCAATGTTTGGTTCCTTTGACTAACTGATCTATTTGATTGTTTTGAATACGTGCAGCGCAAATTAAGATAAATTCATCGGCGATTGGAAGGATGACAAGTAAGATGATCAAAAAATTTGGAAATATGATCCAATTCACGATCATTTTATTAACTTTTATGTCTGTTTTGTTTTTAATAGATTCCATGGCTTTGGTATTTACATATTCGTGAATGGCGAGCGCTACGAGGGTGAATTACGTGATGGAGCTAAGCACGGCTAAGGTACTTACAAGTATGTGAATGGAAACGAATACAAGGGAGAATGGCGTGCTGATAGAAAAAACGGTCATGGTGTGTATGATTACTACAGCACTCAAGAGAAATATGATGGATAATGGCTAGATGGAGAAAAGCATGGATATGGAGTTTATAACTATGCTTATGGTGATAGATATGAAGGAAATTGGAAAGAAGGCGAAAAGAATGGAAAAGGAAAGCTAGAATATGCTTCGGGCTCAGTTTATGAAGGGGAATGGCTTAATGATAAAGCACATGGCTCAGGAGTGTTTAGCTTTTCTAATGGAGATCGCTATGAAGGAGAATGGGTCAAGGGGAAGAAAGATGGGATTGGAAAAATTAATTACACTGATGGATCGAGGTATGAAGGTAAGCTTGATTGATTCACATTAATTCTTAGTATAACTCACTGATAATTCTTACCAGGTGAGTGGAGCAGTGATAACATCAACGGCTAAGGGTTATATTACTTCCCAAATGGTGATGTCTACGAAGGCCAATTCAAAGAAGGAGAGCGCAACGGAAGGGGAATATATTACTACGTCAGCAAGGATAAGTAAGAGAGAGATCTAGGGTTTAGAGTTCATCAATGTGGAGTTAAATATTTACTGTAGATTTGAGGGCGAATGGCGCAACGATAAGAAGACTGGCTAAGGAGTGATGTATTTTAGTAATGGAGATATCTATGAAGGGGAATGGAATGAAGGACACAAGAATGGAAGAGGGGCTTATAAATTCGCTAATGGTGACTCGTATGAAGGATATATTCAACAAGACAAGAAGCAAGGCAGAGGAATATACAAGTGGAAGAACAACGCAAGAGTAAGAAAGAAGGGATATTTTTAGAAAATATTGTAGAGTTTAAATTGGTGTTTGATTTGAATTCAGTACAACGGAGAATGGAAGGACGATTTCATGCACGGAAGGAGCGCTTTCACATTGGAAGATGGACTGACTGTGCAAGTTGAATTCGAACAGGATAGAGTCTGTGCATGAGGAGATCTTCATCCAAGGGGAGAAAGAAAAAACTTAATTAATAGAAGAATGGAAATAGGAATAAAATGAGAGATTTAGTTGCCGCACTTTGTTTACATATTTTTCCTATTTTTTACAGCTGCAAAAAGGGCTTTTTGTAATTATTAATGCTAAAATCTCAAATAAATTTATATTCATCGACTTATCAATTTTATTGATTCCAAATTTGACTACTTTTGAGTGCCTTTTCAAAAGTAAAAAAGTAGATTTTGAACTTGTGAATATTAGCTAAATTCAATAATTCTCTTAAATATTTTGCTAGGATGAACAGAAAGACCAAGTTTTTTTAGATTATTCTTATTTTTGGTGCAACAAATCAACTAATTAAGAGATAAAAATATGTATTTATAAATGAAGATAAAGTTAACGTTTATTAGACCAAAATATGATAATTTTTCGATGCTGGCTGGTTCCTATTTTTTAGATTAAAGAATGAGGGTGATTTTATTATTATTATTATTATTATTATTATTATTATTATTATTATTATTATTATTATTATTATTATTATTATTATTAAACGTGTTCTAAGAGCAGTTATAATTCTCTCAAGCGACCTGCGCATCCAGATCTATTTGTCTCTTTTTTCGTTCTCAGTGTTATTAGATCTCTTACTCTTATCTTTCTTCAAGCTATATTTGTGCTTGTATTTTGCTTAAAAGATCAGCTTTAGAGAGGCCATGTAGTTTATTAGCAAGTCCTTTGAAATGAAAGGCATCTTGTTCCCCTTCAACTTTATCTATGAATTTTCTTTTCCATTGTTTGACTTTACGATTCAAGACGATTATCACGATCATATCTGAACTTGTGAATGGAGTTGGTTTAATCAACTATTGACCTTTGACATCGTTTGGCTCGATTTTCTTATCCAGTTCTTCTCGGAGTTTCACATCGTTTGTCTCCAAACTAAATAAGATTATCAAAGAAAAAAGAATCAATGGGATTAAAGTAATAACAAAAAAAATCATTTCGTGATTTACTCTACGACACCATATTTGATTTAAACTGAGACTTTAGAGAGTCTAACAACGACATCATGGAATTTATAACAGAATATCTTATCAACTGGATCTTCATACATAGGTATGTCTAATGTTTTCAGGAACTTATTCTTATTTTCGATATCCATGAGTTCTTCATTATCCACACCGTAGATTATTGCTATTTATGAAGAAAACTGCCAGAATTCTTTGTAGGAAATGTATCCTTTTCCTTCTGGATCGTATTTTGTCCATAATTTTAGAATATCATCAAGTTAGTAGTGATTAATCGCACTTTCATCAGCATTAAATGCTTCTTTGTAGCTTTCTATGATCGTCGCGATGAATAAATTTAAAATCACCAGCGTAAAGATCAAGAAAAAAGAATAGAAAAATAAATTCGATGCTACAGAACCACAAGAGACATACCCGTATTTCTTGAAGTCATTGTAATCATACATATCGTCTCTACAGACAAAGTTAGGGGATTGTTATTAGCTCGCTTCGGAAGGGATGAGATACCACATTTCAAGGGTGACTATACGGATAAGGCTGAAAAGAGCTTAGAAAAAAGAATGAAAATTTATATCATAGTCATTTATGGTAGTTTATCCTTTAAGATAAGGGAAAAGATTTAAGGACAAGAGAACTGAAGTGTAGAGGAAGACTATGAGGATCAAGGATACTCCGAAAATCGAGGATAGGGCGTAATGTAAGGATTTAAAGAGTTTTCTGAATACCAAAAAGTGAATAAATACGCGATAAAGTCGTAGGAGTTACAAGCCTTTAGCGACACCATCGAGGATTCTGTAGGCATCATTGAACATGTGGATATCGTGATTTAACTGATAGTAAAGATTTATGCTTCCTACAATGAGGATAAGGATATCAAAGATGTTCAATCGAGATCTCCAGTACCTGCGATTTAAGCTAGTGAGTCTGCAAATGATTTCCAGTCCCATCATCGTTAGGCATATTAAATTAATGTAGTCTAAATAAGATTGAGTTGAAAGACAAAAAACAATTGTTGATAATAGTTAGAATAATTGAATCGAAATTAAACTCTTGAATTGGTTTATTACGTAATCCCTTGAGTTCGTCCTTGGGGATTCTGTTCCTGAAGATCATAAACGAGATTGCATTAACGATCGAAAACGCATAGAACATCAGATTCAACGCATTCCCACTGATCATGTGGCGAAACAAAAAGTTCCCGAGGAAGTGCCCAGGTTCAAAGTCCTAATCGAAAACAGGAAAAGAAATTGTTTTCCAAAGACAATATGATCTAGGATCAATAATAATTTGCTCCTTTTCCCACTTTCTTTCTTTCTGTTTCTGAATTACTTTTTTAGTGGGTACGAGATGATTAATTGATTTTTTGATGAAGTACCATTCCTTCTGCTGTTTCGTGAGTTTATCAATTCCATCCTCTTAATCAGTCATTTCCAGCATAGACTCAACTACCAGCCCCATGAACATATTCAGTATGCACACATTCGCGATAAAGAAAAATTAAATGTAAAATAGCGCCCACAGACTATGTTGTTTGTATTGCAGCTAATAATCTGAAGAACTAGAATCAAAGGAGTCATGCATAATAGATAGCCATCCTTCAGATGCCTACACCATAAAGAGGATCTGCAGAGATTGCGCAACTGAATTGAAGTTATACTCCGATTCGACCCAATCATCTCCTAGATCCATGCAATCACGTTTGTTTATAACTTCCTTAGATTCTTCTAAGCTATAGAGCTACGCGCATTTCCAGCTGGAATCCTTAAGGAGCTTCGTAGCGACAATCGAATTCATCAGTAGATAAAGCAATGCGAATATCATGAGTTTAGCCATACGAGGAAAACAATACCACATGAGCTTACCTAAAAAGATTTAAAAGAATAACAATTATCCAATCCATAAATTCTTATAGATATGATTATGCAATTTACCAGCTTGCTGAATATCGCTGACATACGTTGATAGGAAGGGCAGCAGCAAGAAGCATCTGAAAATCAAGAAGAATTTAGAGAAGAAATTCGCTTTATTGGAGATATCCACAGCATAGATTGCGGAGAGAATCGCTGTAGCTAGATTCAAAATATGAGTGTAGTCACTTCGAAGAAACGATTGCTTCCCGTTGAAGATTGCTCCATATGCTATGCACTGCAAGAGATTCTCCAGCAAGAAAAAGAAAGTTAGGATAAAAAGAGTTATTTTAATTATGTGCTTCTCTTCGCTTTCGGTATCGAGAAATGGAGAATCCCAAGTGATTATCCCAGTGAAAATGATTATTGAAGAGACTCTTAAGACAACGAAGTATTTGGATGAAACTACTTTGATTAAGAATCGACGAATCGAATTGTCTTTGGAAAACAGACAAAGAGCTCTATCAGATGTGAGTTGATGTTGCCTGTGGGGATCTATTGATGACCATTAAACTAAATGCTCAGTCTTAGGAGTCACCGCAGAGGGATTCAATAAAAGATTCTCAGCTTAAGGAGAAATTAATTACTACTTCTGATTTTTCTGTTAATTTATGGACTCACCTGGACTATCAGAATCGTTGCTTTTACTATTCGATGAAACATTATTTCTGTTAGTATTTGGAGTGCTAGTACTGCTGTTATTGGCTTAATTGCTATTAGAACCAGACGGGACATACAATACATTCAAGTGATTTTGATTCTCAATGTGATTCAACGAACTTATCTTAAACATGTCAGGGTTGCTATTCCCATTATCTTTATGGTTGATGATCTCTTCGTTGGAACTGAGAATCGGTGGGATTATATTCAGCGTAGGTGCTCCTACATTGTTCATAGTTGTTTAAAGTGGTTGAAATCCCCTATCAGTTGGGTCTCTATCAATCAGATAATTGATCTCCATGCTGTGTTTCTAGGGATTACTGGAGATATTTAAGTTCTCCTTTGAAGTATTCGGGTTATCTTAGGCGTATTTTAAGCTGGTTGTATCGTCTTTTTTGACTGCAACTGTGTGATTATATAAATTCATATCACCCTTTTTGTTCCTTGGGAGATTATATTTGCTACTAGATTTGCTGCGTTCACTGACAAAAGACTTCTCAGAAGCATTCATATTTGTGTTGGTCGTTGGTTTTGCGGGATCTATTTTATTGACTTATAAAAACCCTGCTTGCTACGGTAAGTTGTGATCATTTGGGTAGTTAAGGATTTAGTTATTTTTAGCATTAGATTTATTAGCTGATTTTCCTTGAGATCTTCGACGGAAGAAGGTTTCAGAACCCAGGAGATTATTATTGTTGTTGTTGTTATCTGCTTGTTGTTAATTCATTGGATTTAGGACATTGTGACTGGAAGGATTATTGCTCAAGAAATTTGATTTCAAACCTGCCTCAGAGAATGGGCTGAGATTATTATTGTTATGCAACCCAATTGGTGAGAATTCGATGTTGTTTTCGTCCCCAATAATGTTATTATTCTTAATATTACTGATAATTTGCAGTTTCTTAGAACCCTCATTCCCTAAAGGTGTCCGTTTTGTGTCTTCAATCTAAATCGCTGTTTCTTGTAGTTTCTAAGGTTTATTAGTAGGCACTTCCAATATGTGATTGTGGTGGTTGTTGTTTTTGATGATCTTCCCAACAATAGCTGGGAGAACTTTATTCTTATTTGATTTAACAATTGAAGCATAAATCCTCTTGAGTATTGTTGTCACAGTGGAGATCTAGTCCAATTTCAGCTCAAACTGTTTCTCGTGTATCCTTAGCCATTTCATGAACTAGTTAATGAAAATCGCTATGAAAAGGCGCATGTAGAGTACTTAGCAGATTAATATGCAGATCAAATGATATGCCACACTTTTAACCCCTGTATGGCTCCAATATTTGTACATAGTGAGATGCCACTCTTCGTTGAAGAAGATCATCACCACTGAGATCATGCTATCATCAACGGAATCATAGTTGATCCGCATCAACTCTGAGCTAAAAGATGTCCAAGAAAAGGTATGAGAAATTATCAAAAGAAATTAAAAAAAAAGGAATAAAACTGAAAATTAAAATGAAAAATCTTTGTTTTTCTATGTGTACTCCTCTGGGATTGTGTACGCGAAGAGCTCCCTGCCGATTTGGGAGATCAGAATAATTAAGACACAGAAGACAATGAGGAACTCAGGGATTGACCGAAGTGTCATGTAATATGTCTTGAGAAGTACTTTAATACTCTCGAAGATCTCATTTTTGTAGAGCAACTTGAAGACTCGCAGCATTTCAGTGCATCTTACGAGAATGTAGATTTAGTTAGATGGACTGAATAAGTTGGAACCTTCGGAGATCTCAGCAATATAAGATCCGATATGAGCGAGTAAGATCAGCAAATCCATGAGATTCAAGTAGTCAGAGAGAAACTCAGAAAGATGGAAAGCGAGTAAAGTAAAGATAGTCTCCACAAACATAATCACCACTGTGATAAACCCGAGAAGATTCAAGTTGTAGTAGGTGTCAGCTGTAATCCAATGGCTGAGTTTATCAAGAAGAATAGTTAAATAACATGCAGTGGGAAAGTAAGAAAGAAATATGTTTACTTGTCAATGCAAAGGAGGATGATCTGAGCGATAATGTTAAGATTGAAGATTGTCTAGAACATCCTGGAAGCCAACAACTCCTTGAGCTTGGAGCTGCATTTATTACTTGAATATTTCATCTACACCGAAGATTTCAGTTCCATTATGGATTATTCTCCTAAGGAATCTTTCTGTGTCTATCCACTAACCTCTGATCGAAGTGCTCTTTTGGGATCCCCTGGCTAGGAGCCTTTCAAAATCGAAGTGATGCTCTCACTTTGCTATCTTAGCGAAGGTTTCTTCATTTTCATTGCCTTCTATTCTAATTGCTTTTCTTCTTCGTTTAGCTTATCGAAGTCTTTATGAGCCTGATTGTTCTCTTCTGGGTCTTTTTTATTGTTGTTATTATCCTCTCTGTTTTCCCTGATTTCAGTCTTCCTTCGAAGTTTCAATCTAAGTTTTGTTGGGGTTGTCTTACTATCTTTTTTTGTCTATTTGATATACGATTCGCCAATGAATCCTTCATACAATGTCGCCAAGATAATGTTTGAAAGAACTTGGGATCTAAAAGCAAATAGTTTAAGAGGTCAATTCAAGTATGTTTTAGACAATCTTACAAGAACAGAACTAGCGAGACAAAGTAAACAGCAGACACTGCTTTGTTCTAAGCTCTCCAGTACTAGTAGTTAGAAAAGAAGTTAAATTATTTCATAAAATCTACACTAATTCCTTAAATATTCTTCTTTTTTCTTTCTTACCATATACGTCGTCTGTATCCATCCTGTGATCATCAGGAAGTTATACACCGACAAGATGGCGTAGTAGAAATTATTAAACAAATTATATCCGAAAAGCAGTGTTTCATCGTCTGCTTCATGGTGATTAAACGGCATGTCGTAATCCGACGGATTTCCGCAGAATGTATTTTCTGGGCATTGCAAGTACCCGCAGGTAAGTGTGTTGGTCTCATCGACTTCCCAGACAAGTGTTTGTTCTCCATGTTCGGTGACATATTCAGGATGTTCGGTGAGTCTGCATCTGCTTTCTACATGTCCTTAGAAGAATGACATACCCATAACAGCGTAGAATATGACAAAGCAAGCCAGAGGAAAGAATGTTTTGCCTAGATGTTTGAAGCTGCGAAAGAATGCATTGACTTTCTTGATCAACTCAGGGAACAATCTAAAGAACGTGAGGATACGGCAGAATTTGATAATGTTTACAATTTAGTTGTCCACAATCCAAACGGAGATCCACCTAAAAGGGATGGTAAATGAACGCGGTTATTCAAAAAGAAGAAGAACAATAAAAGAAAGGGGACAAAAAAAAATAAAGTAGAAAAATAATAATTATCAATAAATTAATAATGATCTCTCTTTCTATATTTATATCTTCTTTACCCAGCTACGAGCACAAGGAGCAGTGATACGTTCCATAAATCTCTGAGGTAAGTGTAATATCCACTGTAGAGCCCAAGTGCAATGATCCCGATTATCGCTTCTATTGAAAAACAGACATTTGCAGCCAATTAAATGTAATGTGCTGCTTCATTGATGGTGAGATCCATTCGAGATTTGTTCTCGCTTCTGAAGGAGTAATCTGTTATGAGGAAAGAGACTGCTTCAGCGATCGTGAATATCAATAGCAACCAGCGTAAAATCCTAAGAGCACAAAAAAGAAAAATAATACAGAATTTATTTTTTATTTTTTAGTATGAAAACAAGGTATCTTTTCAGTTAATTCTCTCTTGTTCTTTTTTGTTACTGTGAGTAGAAGAACTTAAAGGCAGCTTTACGTATTACAGAAGATTTCGAGAAGAAATTCAAAGAGATTTCCTCAGCCTTTTAGTTATGTGTTTTTACAAAATCATGTTAAGAATTCCATTTTGTAAGAATAAAAAATCTGTAAATGAGCACAGTTTCCAAAAAAATTCTTGCTCATTTACGCAAAGAAACAAGCTCTCTATCTCTGGGTCCATATCGTCATCGAAATCCTGCTTGTTTAATCGCTCATTGCTGTCCTAAAATTAACATGAACGCAGGAATCACATGAATGCCAAAGTAAACAGAATAAGTATCATACTTTATCTAAGGAATCTCTGGGCTATATGGTTCCATTCCGTTCTTCAGGTTCCATTTGCACTTGCTGCCCTTAATCTCCGCTGCGGATTGATTCCTAAAAGAACAGATAATATGAACAGGCAATTTACATAAAGAAAGGAATTATCAATGTGTGAAGTACAGTTTGTCTGATCATTTGTTCAGAGAATCAAAATGCACAAAGAACAGATGGTTATTTTCTATCTTTAGAATGGCTACGTATTGATAAGTATCACAAGTGTGTCTGCTAGGGTATTCAAGAGTTCCCTGCTTTGTTTCTTCTGTCTGATTTATGTAGTTGTATTTTTGTGAACTTCTAAGCGATTCTTTATCTTATTCTTCTCTTTAATTATAATGTGCACTTCTGGGTAAAGGAGTATCAATCAGCAGTCTCAAGTAGCAGCAAATGAAATAATTTATTTACGTGAGTTTTTCTTTGCGTTTGGATTGATAATTCCCATAAATTAAGTTTTTTCCTTGAAGAAAAGAGCGGAATATAAAATACTCAAAAAGAAGTAACCGCTAATAAAGAAAAACCTTTCAACTGGATCTCAGCTAGAACGATTGAGGAGGGGAAAATTTCTGGATTAAAAAGTAATTTCAGATTTATTGTACTTTTTTGGACTTTTAGATTCTAATTTCGAGAGAAAAAAAGACTGAATAAAAATAAAACACAGAATTTAATCCGGGGAAGGTTTAGCCATTTTCTAAAGGAAAGATATTTATTTACTGAAAGCCGAGATAGAAAGAGAGAAAAGCTGAAAATCTGTGGCATAAAGAAATAAAAATAAATGATTAGACACAATACCCACAACGCAGAGGGAATACTGGAGGGGAGAGAGAGAATCGGTTGTATTTTAAGGTTAATTAATTATTTGTAGCGATTTTAATCAAAATTAAGTTAAAATTAATTAATAATTAAGATTTCAATATGTTTGGAAATTCAATGAAAAATTTCAATTAAATAATAGGATACTTTTTTAAATAGTAACTTAACGCATTCAGCATACCTTTCAATTCTGAGCATAGTTCTTGGAGCTTTGCGATTCAGTATCTTTAATATTGTTTTTGAGTTTTTGATATGTTCTCATTTTTATATCCTTCACAAAAAAATTTCAGAGAAAATCTATTTAGAGAAGCAAATTTTCCGCTTTTATCTATTACTTTGTCATCACTATCATGTTAATAAATTTAACATCTATTTTTTAATGCTATTTTTGAAAATCCACTCAATGACATGCTAAAAACAAGAGCAAAATAATTTTTTAAGTTTGCTTTTTAGTGCAATTCATCATTATAGGAATAAAGTGTGTTAATTGCCAAGGAGGGATTCTGTCATCATATTCTTCTTCTTATTTTCTCATCCATTAGTATGTTTAGTTTTTGGGTATTTTTTTTAAACTTAATAAGGGAGAAAGCAAGAGATAGTATTAATTTCAAGAATGCTTATTTGCTATGGGTGAAATTATGTGAGACCTTCCTCCATTCTTTTTTGATCAAAATAACTAACAAGATAATGTAGTAATTTTAGCTAATGAGATGCTTATTTCTGCAGTTAGCTTCAGTGAAATAAAAAATGGATAGATTTAAGATTTAATAAACTACTCATAAAAGCTAACTAGCTTTCTTTGGTTTTTCAGCAGGTCAAAACGCTTAAATCAATAAAATTAATTATTTTTGATACTTCAAAGTTAATTATCAGTAAGCTATTCATATGCAATTTCATCAAATAAAGCACAACCAAATAGGTAAGATCAATAATAGCTCAAATAGAAAATCACTATTTTCCTTCTTCTTTTGCAGTTTTTAAATTGAAGTGGCTAGCATAGTAGCTGAAAACATTGAAAATTAATTCATCCTGAAAATTGAGAAAAACTCAAAAATAGCAACCTTCTGCAGGGAAGGGGAAGATGTTTTCAAAGAAATAATG
>Ga0302271_10001082_pt1 | contig 26657 bp, 15 predicted proteins | sample III_Bog_N1_1_FD_198767 | JGI IMG/M metagenome (GOLD analysis project Ga0302271, IMG submission 198767) | Peat permafrost microbial communities from Stordalen Mire near Abisko, Sweden - III_Bog_N1_1 | ecosystem: Environmental > Terrestrial > Soil > Wetlands > Peat | place: Sweden: Abisko... | reverse complement strand
CAACCCCAACCCCAACCCCAACCCCATGATTTTTATTATTAAAAAAGAAAAAAAGAAATAATTGAAACCCGTTTTTTTTACTTAAAAATATTATTATTTTTTGTTTTAAAGTTCATGAAAAAAATTCACTACATTTAACTTGAATCCTTCTGAATTTGAAATTCGATTTAAATTTGAATTAATTTAATTATTTGAGTGAGGAACTACAAAATCCCTTATTAAAATAAAAAAGGGCTTCAAATTAATCAAGATACTCCATATAGTTTACCCTCCCCCCCCAAACAAAAAGAGAGTGAATATCTGTGAAATGGCACTGTTAATTTTCACTTGTGGAACTATACACAAAAGATTCTTTGAGAACAAATCCAGGATTTCCTTCATCTTCGTGATGATCCGTTTGCAGAGGCTGTCAATTATTGACATGCTCAAGATTATAAACCTGAATGTTTCTCAAGAATTCCTCGAATTTTTAAGCATTTTCCACCAAACAAAACCCTCAAGAAATAGCCAACTTCACCTCATATTCTCTCTCTAACTCTAACTCTCATTCTTTTCAGTGCATATGCCCATCTTTATGAAGGCACTATGCAACTTTAAATTGTTCCCATCAATATTCGATCTACTTCTCATTCACTCATAGATATAAATAAAATATCTAATGCATATGCAAGAAAGAAAAAATCAATTACTACATGATTAGAAGTGATTGATTGAAAGAAAATCCTATCCTTCTATTGAAAATGAAAGAAAAAAGATAAAAAAGAAAACAACAAAAGATAAAAAGATAAACAAAAACAAATTCAAATAAAAATAAAATAAAATACACAAAAATCTAATCAAACACCTATGGTTTGTAAAGAGAAGATATTTTCATAAAACTTCAGGCTTAGGGGTCAAGCCTTTCTTCAGAGAAAAAATGATAGATTTTGAAAAGTATTGATAATTGAGCGGGGTTTGAGGAAATTTTCTTTAATAGGTTTAATTGAGAAAATAAAACAAAATTTTTGAATTCTTTGAAATTCCTTAATTTCTAGCTAATAAATCAGCTTGAGTTTTAGGGAGGTTTTGAAGCTTAATTATCTTTAAATATTTTGAAATAAAGAGGAATTTAATAATCAACTCCCCAAAAGGATTTATTAATTTTCAAATTTTTTTGTCACTTTAATCAAATTAAAGATATTTATAGTGATAGTGCTAATTTTAAGAAAAAGAATTTGACTTGTAATTAATGATGAAAATAAATAATTTAAAGAAAATCTCAAAAATGAAAACAGGATGGAAATATTTATTTTGTTCATGATGAGGGATTTATCTAAAAAACAAACGAAGTGAAAAAAGTTCAAATGAAACATATGGAAGAACAAGGGATACATTTTATTTTTAAAACATCAAAATATATTTAATTCATGATGAGAGAGTTATCAGTTTCTTGCTGACTTCTTCTCTGATAAACTCAGCGGTGCAATTGTCAATTTCTTCATAGAACTTATTGAAATCAAAATCGGAGTTATTGAATTCTGAATAAGGATTCTAGCATACTAACAAGTAGCGAGTGATAATCAGTAAGTCTTTCTTAGGAGTCGAAGGCACAAGGGGTTTAAGGATACTAAGGAGCTCAGCTAAGGTCATTTAGTAGACTTGCTTGAAATTAGGATCCTGAGCGAATCTTTCATTCATGACTTCTTAGAATTTCCTCAAAACATCCTTATTGCTGGGATCCTTCTTCAATGTATTCTCGATCACCTCGGTAGTTTTCTTGATGAGCTCCTGGAAGAATTTCTTAGAATGGAAAATATCGAGGGAGATCGTTTTTTAAGTTTTAGTGTATTCTTTCGATAATTGGTAGTTTTTCCATAGAAGTTGATTGAACTCACTGGCAGGCGATTTCAGCATTGCAGAGACTCTCTCAAGATTGATGTTCTAGCATTTGCATATTGCAAAGATGACTCTAAAGTAGAGATCTCCACTGATTTATAGGGAGCTAGCATTGAAACATTTAATGATTTTTTGGATAACAAAATTGTAGAAAAAGGACACATTTCGCTCGTAGAGTATGTACTCATTGACTTTCATGATATTTTTTCTCATTTTCTCGTGGTCAATCTGAGCTTTTACGACTTGTTCTGCCTTTTCCTCGAATTAATATTTATCCTCTCCAGTAGTCATTTATTTTGTGTCATCTCCTTAGGAGTCTTTCTAGCCTGAAGATGGTGACTGATTCTTAGGAGTACCTCTATCATCTGTTTCTGTGTCTAACTCATCGACATTTTTCAAGTAGTTCACAACTAAATTTGTTGTAACATATGCACCATTTTCGATAACTGATTTATCCATTTAATCTGGATTATCTTCTATTAGACGTACACTTTCCTCTAATAACCTTCTGTTTCTTTCAATTAAATCATCTTAGAATACATCACTCCAAGATATTCTATCTTCCTCTCTCAGTTAGAGCATCTTACGGATTAAACTCTTAACATTTTCACTTCTCACAGGTTCAGCTGGGAATACTAATGGCTTTTCTTTGATATTATTAAATAAATTCAACTACGAAGTTCCCATCCAAGGAGTCTTTCCATAAAGCATCTCATAGAATACAAGTCCTACACTCCATACATCACATTTCGAGGAAAACTTTGTCCCTTCTAGAATCTAAGGAGACATGTACAAAGGAGACCCCAACAAAGTGTAATACTGCTGGTTATCTGCTTCTAATTATCTTGAGAATCCAAAATCAGAAATCTTTGCACGACCTTAACTCAACATAATATTAGCTGGCTTAATATCGCGATGAATAATTTAATGTTTTTGCAGCTCTTTAAACCCTTCAACGATGTGCTAAAAGAATTTAATGGATTCTGGCTCACTGAGCATCCCACCTTTCTTTTTCTTGAGATACTCCTTTAAATCTCCATCCATGCAGTATTCCAAGAACATGTACAGATTGTTAGGAGTCCTAGAAACATCGAAAAGCTTCACAATATCTGTTTAATAAAAAGAACCATTTTTCAAAGTATTGTTTCGTGGAGATAGATAAAAATGAATATGAAAAATGAGAAATAGAATGAACAACTTTGGATATTAATTCTCCCATTTATGGGAAAAAATCTTATACCCAATAATACAACCAATAAATTGTCTCATATCAACTGATGAAATAAAATAACTTACACTTGCTATCAAGTTTCTAGAGGTTATTGATTTCTCTCTTGATAAGCTTGATCATTTTATCTGAGTTCGAAATATTCTTTATGGGTATCTATTTCGCAGCTACAAGTTTGCTCTCATCATCCTCGAAGTACCCACGAAATACTGTTCCAAAAGCTCCCTTTCCTAGTCGTTTGTTCACTACGACAAATTTATCGATCTTCTTGGAGATCCAATCGTTTCCCTCTGCCATCCTTTCTATCTCTCTCTGTTCCTTTAAATTGATTGTTTTTCTTGCCTGTAAATTTATTTTTGTTTTCCAAGTATCTTAATTTCTTCCCTCTAAAAGACACTAAAAAGACTTCGTTTTAGGAATTTTCTTTTTTAACAAACATAGTTTTTCTTTCTCTTATTTTGTTTTGCCAATAGACAATCAATCTTTCCAATAGTCACAAGCTTATTAATATGTTCTGCGTTAGGCTTAATAATAGTAATAATAAATAAGAAATAGATATTTATGTTATCGTAGCTTAACAAGAAAGAAAAGAGTGAAATCAAAACAAAACAAAAAAATGCACAAAACATAAGAAGATTTTATTCACTTCTAATATGTTTTGTCAAAAAAAATTGATTGAAGGCTCAAGGGATTTAGAATCTTTATCTTTTATTCAATCAAGAAAAGATTACATGTATATACATTATAAGCTAATACTACTTTTGTAAGGTACAATAAAAGTTATCAAAATCTTATTTATCCTACATATGGAACAACAATAAATAAATTTAGTTCTTGCTTGATTTGAGAAAAAAACGAGAATATGTTCATTGCTTTGTTGTGAGTATCTTTTCGAACATCGAGCTGGAAAGGGAATCCATATCATAAGTAGTAGAATTTTCTTTTTGTTTTATCATATTCTCTTCGATTTCGTGGAAATCTGCTTCGGTAAAGGAATCATTGTCTTGTTCGTCATTATCATTTGCTTTTCGTTCTTCAATTTCATCCTCTTTTGTCAGTGGTGATTTCGGTTTATTAATTTCTTCTTTTTCATTTAAATTAACCTTTTCATCAATATTTGGCTGCTCAGTTGGTTTAATCTCTTTAGGGAAGGGATAAGTATATACATAGTTAGAAGTGCCTCCATGCTCGACGAGTAATTAATCAGGTTCGAAATGCTTGAGTAAATCCTTATTCTTGCTAACAATAGTGATTTTACTCTTTGTTCTTGCTGTAAGAAGCGGCGAGAAAATAGCATAAATCGTCTTGAAAAACCAATTCGGGTTGAGAATAAAAACAGTGTTCAGCCTTTCTGCGTAGTTATCTTGCATGATTTTATTGAGCTTTTTGAAAGTCTAGAGCAGTCCATAGTCGAAGTTTTTTCTATCAAACCCTTCTCTATCCCAGAGAATGGATACTTTCCCAGTGCCTGCTGCTTCACATTTTTTGATTCCTTCTTCGAGCATATAAAGGAAAAACCTTAGCTCTTAATCTTGTGTTGATACACCTGGCCGATGATATTTCACTTTAACTACTAAAACAGGATTGCCTAATTTATCAAATCCATGCCAGAACGCTTTGCCACTTTGTAATTCTCTTGCAACATCTTCTTCTTTGATTTCATCTGCTTTGAATTCCATCCTCCAATTTACCCATTTTCTCCACATTTTCATTGATTTTTCGACGTGAAATTCACGTGCAAACAACAATCTAACCATTTGATTCTCTTCTTAATACTTCTCTAATTACTCCGCGCTGACATCTTTCAACAATGTTTTGGATTCTTCTAAAACCTTAGCCTTGAATTCGTTAAATCCTTTGAGCTACTTTTCATTTAAGTCATCTTTAAATTACTTGACTTTTGGCTTGGCTTCCATATACTTAAAATGTTTCTGAATTTCCAAAAATAGTTTTCTGGTTCTTATTTGTTTGTGGTTTGTTTTAATGATTCTGCAAATTGATTGAAATGCTTGCTTGTTCTACTAAATTTATTTTTCTATTTTAATATTTTTTATTCTTTTTGAGAATAGATTAATTGCTACCATAAGGTTTCTTTGTGTAAAGTGGAATTAGAAACTGAGTAATTCCATTGTAGTGTTAATATCTATTGAATTCAACGAGACATCAAAATGTAAGATTAGTGAAGGTAAAACATTCTAGAATTAGAGAGATTCCTTCTTTAACTTAGCTTCAATTGATATATTTTTCTGATTGTTTTTACTAAACATTTGAGTTTCTATTTCTTTTATTAAAAATCTATTATAATTGAAAATAATGAATTCATGGTACTATTAATAATCGAAAAAAATAATATTTTAGTGTATTTATTAATAATTTTATTTATTTTGCTATGCTTATTTGTAATTAATATTTCTTGATTTTTTTTCTTTTTGAAATAATTGAAAACAAACTAAAAAATCAAGAAGATATCAATGTTTTTAGTGAAAATACCTCATCAGTTTCAGTGAAAAGATAATTAATATCTTCAAAATAACTGCTGATGTTTTTGATTTAGAAAAATGAGCTGATAAATGATGCGCTTGAGAAGATAAACATATCTTTTTTTATTGTTTTTCTGCAAAAAATCCAAGGGAAAGAAAGATAATTCAATTTAGATAATTTAAAAGAAAAATAAAGTAAAATAAGAAATCCTTTCTAGTGTATGAAATAGATTAAAAAATCTTATATGTCATAATTTTGATAAAAATATTTTGTTTGATGGTTTTTTATCAAAGGAATAAATTTGAAAAATTAAAAATATATTATTGATTTTGGCTTAGTTCTCATTTTCGATGGATTATCCAATCCGCATCAGCCCACTGATTAAAAATAATATTAAGGTATATTATTAATCTATATGATAAAGAAATACCACATGAATTTGTAATCCTTGAGGGAAATTAAATAGAAAATATAATCCTAAACAAAAAATTGATCAGAATTCTGCATTTCCAGGTGTACGAGGGAATGGAATAACGTCTCTGATGTTCTCAACACCTGAGGCAAGCATACAGAGTCTTTCGAAACCAAGTCCAAATCCACCGTGAGGAATAGATCCATATCTACGGAGATCAAGGTACCACCAGTATTCTTCAGGATTAAGTCCTGATTCAACCATTCTTTTCTCGAGGACCTCAAGTCTCTCTTCTCTTTGAGATCCTCCAATAAGCTCTCCGACTTGAGGGGCAAGCATATCGAAAGCTGCAACAGTCTTTCCGTCTTCGTTCAGACGCATGTAGAAAGCCTTGAATCCCTTTGGATAGTTGTAGACTGCTACTGGTTTGCGGAAGATAACCTCAGCTAAGAATCTTTCATGCTCAGTTGCAAGTTCTTCGCCCCATTCGACTTTGTTCTCGAAGACTTTGCCGTTTTTGACAGCCTTTTAAAGGAGAAAAAAAAATCAGAAATGTTATGGAAAAGTAGCTACAAACAAACTAAAGGTTAATTTTACAGTTTGAAGAAGAGTAATAGCATCAGTGTAGCTGATTTTAGCAAAAGGTTGGCTGATGATATCTTATAGATAGGGAATCAAGCCAGCCTTGACTCTTTCTTGAAGGAATTCCAGATCCATTTGGTTGTTGTTTAAAACATACTCTAAGCAGAATCTGACGTATCCTTCGGCACAGTCGATAACATCATGGACATCAGCAAAAGCTAAAAAAAGGAAAAAAAGAAAATAAGTAATTTGAAAAAGAGATATTTTGATTTTTTTTACCAATTTCAGGCTCAATCATCCAAAACTCTGCAAGATGACGAGTAGTGTGAGAAACTTCAGCTCTGAAGGTAGGTCCAAAAGTATAAACATTGGAAAGTGCACATGCAAAATTTTCAACGGAGAGCTATCCTGAAACAGTCAGGAAAGTTGGCTTCTTGAAGAAATCTTTTGTGTAATCAATTTTGCCCTCCTTGTCAGTTGGGATGTGCTTAACTTTAATGGACTCTGAAGGTTTAGGAAGAATAGTTGTAACTTAGAACATTTCACCTTTTAAAAGAATCAAAAATATTTTAGAAGACAATTTCAAGGGGGAAAAAATGTATTTAATTTAAAATGAAATGGAAAGACTACCTGCACCCTCACAATCTGAACCAGTCAAGATAGGAGTATGGATATATTAGAAACCATTAGTTTGGAAATAGATATGAGTTGCATAAGCAAGATTGTTTCTGATTCTCGCAACGCACCCAATAAGGTTAGAACGAGGTCTCAAGTGGGCATTCTCACGAAGCTTCTCGATTGTGTGGGATTTCTTGGCCATGGGATACTTTTTAGTATCACAAGATCCAATAATCTCAACTTTATGAGCACCAGTTTTGACGATCATTTCAACTTTTTGACCTTCAGCTGGTGAAGGAATCAACTCTCCTGTGATCTTGAATGAAGTTGATGTGCCAGTTTTAAGGACCTCAGCGAAATTAGGGATAGATCCAGCATCTATGACAACTTGAAGGTTCTTGAGACAAGTTCCATCATTCATTTCAATAAACACAACGGTGTCCTTTTCACCTGATCTGCATGATTGCATATTAAAACATATTAAAATGAAAAGGAAATTACACTTTTTAATAATATTGTATACCTAACAGTTCTAGACCAACCTGCAATGGTCTTAACTTTTCCGAAATAGCTTTCAGAGTCAATGAGAATATCTGAAATTTTCTCGACTTCTCCAACTAAGTAAGGGTTGAGGATCTTGGTATGAAGAGGCTTTGGCACAGAGTAATGATTAACTGGGTTGATTCTCACCTTCTCGAAGGAATGGTTGAGTTTTTTCAAGTCTTCAGTGAAGTCATAAGTAAAGGGAGCTTCTTCAACTTTTTTATTAGCTGCAGCAGTTGGAGCTTGCTTAGCAGGGGCCTATTATTTGACTCCTTCTTTGGGAGCACTCTTCGCAGCTGTAGCGAAATACTTAAAAAGTAGTGCAGTTCTCATTTCGTCAGATTGTAAAAAAAAGGATTCTTCCATTTGATTTCGTACAGAGGCAAACAAAAAACACAATTAGTTTCTTTAAATCTTTATTTCTTAAATTCAATCAAATAATCTTCTTCTGGAATTAAAAATATTTTGGCTGAAATTTGTATTTATCTCTTGTCCGCTTTTTCAGCCCATTGCTTTTCTGATCTTATTCATCCCAATTGCCTACTCTGATCTGTTTTGTGTTTTTTTAAGTCTATTTTTTTAGCGGAAGTTTTTATTTTTTTTTTAATACAAAGAGGGAATGTTCTTTTTTACCAATTATTAGATTGAAATGAATGTATGTTCAGCAATATCAAATATCCTTTCTTAGAATTCAAATTAACTACGTTTAATTGAATAACAAAATTCATTAGTTTCTCAATAATATTGACTTTTATAAAATATATTCAATCAATTTTTCGTTTCAAGTTTCTCTAAGCCCTCAAAATATTTATTCAAATGCTTCCTTCAACTCTCTTACTCTGTAAAAGTGATCCTTTTAAGAAAGAGAAAACTAGATTTTTCTGGTTTTATTGAATGTGTTTTATTGTTTAAAGAAGATATTCCTCTTCCCCATAATGTGTGGTAGTCCATTTAATCAAAATTAAGAGCACTAACAAATTTTTCAATGAAAACGGACTAATTAATTTCCACAATAAATTAAGCCTAAAAGAAATAAAAGCTGATTTCGATTAGAAAGCTGTTTACAATAATTTAAGGGTTTCAACAGAAATTCAAGTTTCCACAAATTAAGAACACTCTATTCTTCGTAGCGCATATTTTTAGCTTTGAAGCTAGGAAAGTAGCATTTTCTTCGTTACTGATTTACAAGGTTTTATTTGATTACATCTGCCAGCTCCCTACTAATAGGATAAAATTATGGTGGAAATGCCATATTCCAAGGAATTACAAAAGAACCTTAAGTGGCAGTTTAGAATTTTTGGAAAGATTTCAAATTTTCCCCCTTATCTTTTGAAAGAAATTAATATTTTTTTCTTTTTATTTCTAACACAAAAATGTAGATTTTTATTTTGAAAAAATTAGTAAGAAAATTAATGGGAATAGCAAAAAAACAATTTAAATTAATAACAAAATTATTTGCTTACACATAATTGAAGGGTTTCAGCAAAGATACTGATTTATGTTATGTTACAGCTCATAAAATACTGAGGTATCAATCACACCAACCAAATTTTATTTTCTAGCAGGAAAGAATAAATAGTATTTTGAGATTAATTGCATCAGTTAGAGAGAGAGATTGAGAATTCAATCTGATGCACTGTGGGTGATGCATTTGACTTATTAATTAATACTTTCGGCAAGAACAAATTCTTTATTGAAATAGAAATTGGCACGCCACACGCAAACACCAAAACAAACAAAAAAGAAAAAAAAATAAAAAAAGCGAATTTGATTATTTTCAAAGAAGTCCTATTGCTAAAAACATGGGTTGCGGTCTGTCATCCAAACATCTTCTGCCAAAAACGCTATCTCGCAAGGAAAAGCAAGGGATCGAGTAAGTTCACCTTGAAATACTATCTGTAGGAAAAGCCATGCATCTAGAAGATCTCCATTCTTAATGACTCAGTTACTCCATGGCTCTTCTCATTTCAAGCAATTTTCATAAAGAAGTCATCTCCGGCAATATCCTTATTGCTTAGTTTCTCGAAAAGCAACTCGCTTTCCATCCCAAGAAAGAAATTATCCTTGCTTCAGAATATCTGATCTAGCATACAAAGGAGATCTTTCTTCAAAATCCTGTATCTAAAGAGAAATTAGATCTTGCCCCTCATCTCGTAGTTATCCTTACTGAATGCAAGAAATATGTTACTGCACTGATTCATCGATAGAAAGACCTATACTCGCCGTCTTTAGTTCATCTACCCCTTCTTCTTCTGCAATTTCTCGCTGAATTGTACCATGTAGTGCAGTCAATTTTCAACATGATAAGCGAAGAAGAAACTTTAATTTGGTTTGCTTTTCAAATTGGTCCACCTCCTACTTGTCCGGATTACTCTGCCTTAAATAAGGCAAATAAAGTTCGAACCAGCAAAAAAAAAAACACAAAATCAGGGTAAATCTCCCATCCTAGACTATCCTTTGAACAAAAAAACAATAAGAGCGACTGTAACATCTCAGATTATCTGAAGTTTACAATAAATACAAATGAATCTCCAATGAATATTCTTGAAAATGACATTAACTAACAATAGATGGTGGATAGAAGCAGTTTAAAAAAGATCAGCTAGATATTATAATCTAAAGAAATCCTTCCTACTAGAATTTATTCTAAAGGAATTCCATATTTCCATTTGTATTATTCTCAAGCGTTCCAGTTATTCAAGACTGAAATGGATAAGAACCTCTCAACTCTTCTTGTTCGGTATAAAACTCTGTCAAAATAGTCATAGCCTATGGATATCAATCATTAACTAAAGGAAATGTTACTGACTGGAACCTTTGAGACGGAAATAGATGAAGACAACGATAGATTTGAAGATTTCGAAGTGGATTTCTAAGAAGGTTAAACTTTTAGGGTCAATCTCACAGAAAACAGTGGAGTCCATGCTCTATCAGTCTCTAAAGCCTCTGAATATTTCCAGACCTGCCATAATGGGCTAGATGGATAATATCTTAAGACTAGATGAAAACATAAACGAATAAAAGATTGTAATTTATTATCTTGCTCGAACGAAATTCAATTAATATGTCTAGTTAACTCGTTGCAGAGTAGTGTACCAAACTCATTAGCTTAATTCAAATGATGCTTTGCGCTAAAATAAATAAAAAAGCTTGAATACTGGCTAAATTTTTAGAGAGGCTGTAAATAGACATCTAAGAATTTTTAATAAGAAAAAAGAAAAGAGAGAGAGAGAGGAGATTTAGAAGTGAATTCTTCTCGTGATTGCCTTCTTGAACTGTGCATTTACCTTTTTTTCTTTTCTTATCTGTTGTAAATATTTTTTTGTTTTTAAATGTAAATTATTTGAAAAATATTTTGAGATAGCTAGAATTAAGTTTCGTAAAGATGAGAGAGTATTGATTGTGGGTTCTTGTTTGAATGAATTCTTTGTCTTTGTTCTTTGTATTGACTATGGAATATGAAGAGAAAAAGAATCAGAATTATAACATTCTGTAGAAAACAGAAGGAACTTCCAAAACAAGCTTTTTTATGACGAAAATTCTTAAAAATAAAAAAGATAACGCCTCTTAGTAATTAATTTAGTGATAAATAAGAGGATTAAATAAGGAATAAAATAAACAATTCTTGAAAACGGATTAGACAGAAGAGAAGATAACAAAAGCAGAATAAATGTACACAGGTTACTCAGGGCATTAATCTGTCCATCTTGGAAACAGTACTACAATGGCTAAGAGCATTAATTTCTCCATGTCAAGCTCAGTTGGGAAATCACTGCTCATGGAACCACACATTGTTACGCTTCAAAAAGAAGTGGATAATTATACTAGGAAAGTTGAGCATGAAAAACGAAGGTTATTTGCGTTAGAAGAAACATATAATATGGTTTAACGGGAACACGAACTCAAAAAGGAGAAAGTCACGGAGTTAAAATAGAAGTAGCATCACACCTCGACTAAGCTAATCGAAGCTAAGATAAAGAATCTACGTTCGAAGATAGAATAAGCCTAAGCAAAGCATAATGAAACCTAAGCAGAAAATTAAAAACTCAAAGAACTTATAAACTCCCTCAGAATGGAGCGTGTTTTGCATCTCGATGTGTGCAGGAAGCTTGGAGATGAAGTTGAAAAGGCTTCGAAGGCTACACATTCTATTATCGAGACAAATGAAGAGAAGATTAACAAGACGAATTAGATTTAATATGAAATTGTGATGCTAAGAAACAAAAATGAAGAAGAAAAACGGTCTTACATGAAGTAAATAAAAGAAAAAGGCGTTAAAAAGAGAAATAACAATTCATTTCATATGTTTGATTTTTGTTTGAAGGCAATTCGAGATCGTGCAAAAGAAAGCCGATGAAGAAAAACCAAAACATGAGATATTAAAGGCAAGTAAAAAGGAGAACTTTGAGACTATGGACACTCAGAATCTCTTGAAACACAGACTAAAAAAGATAATTGCCAACAACAAGGAGAAAGTTCGTGTGATCGAGTAGTACCAGCGTAATCTCCGTGTCATCGATGAAGCCTTCATGTAGATCAAAGAAGGCAGTGGAATCACAGACATTGAAGAGATCACAAACACGTTCATCAAGAGCGAAGAATAAAATTATTCTTTATATAACTACGTGGATATTCTAAGCTAAGATATCGATAACTTAGAGAACTTAAACAGAGATCTTGAGAAGAAATGCGAAGATTAAAGACTTGATAATGAGATCAAAAAGAGAGCATTCTTAGGTACACCTAACGATGAGAAAATCAAAAAGAAACTGAACGGATTGATTGCGAAAAAAGAAGAAGAAATCAATGAAGTCAGGAATATGATTAAAGATCTAAAACCAGATCTCTAAGCGTCTCTGATTGAGCTAGCTTAGACTTAATTCAATCCTGACCCAAAGAAGAAATTCGATTATGAGCTTGGTTTTGATTTAACTGAGGGAAATCTAGAATCGTTCCTAGCTGATGTTGAGTTCTATGCGAATATTTTGCTGACTTATAAATCATCTAAATGCGAGAATCCTGATTTATCAAGGAGCTTCTTGATTGACGAGCTGCCATTAAAAGAATTCAAGTAATCTGGGAATCAACCTAACTTGGAACAACAGATTCAAAACATAGAAGATTAAGTCTACATTGACAATAAGGAATTATACGAACACGATCATTTCAGGGATGCTGCATTAGAAGTCATCGAAAAGAAGAAATAAAAAACTGCGCAAGCTGAGAAATAAGCGATATGAAGGCAATATCGAACTTGGATTTGAATTTCAAGTGAATCTTAACATAGTTTACTTCAAAACAAGCACAGAGATAAAAAATATTAATTTTTTATTATGTTTTACATGGAGTTTTGACTTTCAAAAGGAATCTAAATTGCACAGTGCATTTAATTTGATTAATTGTTTTCTCATAATTGTCTCGATTTAAACTAATTAATTATGCCATTTCATTTGAAGGAGTAATTCCTGAGTCTGAATCAAATTCAAGAAAACTACTTCCCCTCCCAAGCTAGTAAAAAGCATAATTTATAACAAAAAAGAGCCTTCAACTGAAAAAGTGGGAACATTATTTGTTAAAATGTATCGAATTCTGACGAAGATATTTTCATTAGAAGGAGGAGAATTTAATTAGAACATGAAGATCATAGGTAGAGTATGTGGAAGCAGCAATCCAAGGGCATTTTAAATTGAAGTCGATGCTGAGGAGGATATTAGTGTACTAAAAGAGCTGTTCTCAAGCAAGACAGGAATACCTGCATCTTTCTAAATGCTCACCACAATTTTTGAAGGTTAATATGTATGACAAAAAATAAATATTATAAAAGTTTATGCTTTAGATGGGAGAAATATCTTTAAAACAACTTTTGCAATCTAAAATAGGTGAGAGTAATTGAAGGATGGTCCCTCTCGTTCTATGGATTCTACGAGAATTAACTTCTCAACATACATGATTTTCGTAGAGGGGAAAAATAATAACTTCAACATTTTTCGTGTTCTCGCAAGGTATGTAGAGGTTTCTTTTTATACATGTTCAGATTCATTTTATCTCTTAATTTCTATTGATTGTTATTCTAATCTTTGTTAATTATCATAACTCCACTCCATTCATTGAGTCTCAACTGTTTCCCTAAAGGTCTGCAATGTGAGTAAAATGACATCAAAGGATAAAATACTGGATCTAGAAGAAGATATGTTCGATAATCTCCTCTCAATATCTTCAGCTTCCACAAGAGCACAATCTGCTATGCATACCTCAGGTGAATAAGACGAAGATTACACAGCCTCGTTGTATCGTCTCTCATAAAAAATATTCATTAAGGTAGAAAAAATAGACAGAGTTTGCAACAATAAAAAAGAAGAAAAATATTACATAGTTATCTGTATTTTTTTCTTTCTTATTGATTCTCTTTGTGGTTTATTTCACTGAATCAGAATATTCAGAGTAGAAAATGGAAAGAAGCCAAATTATGCTTAGACTAGCATGTTCTCGCAATGAAAAGAACCAAACATCCTCGACCTTTTAACTTGATTGACGATTTAGATTCACAAGGATGGAACTGTCTTCACTATGCTACATATTAATAATACGAAGAAATATGCTAAAAATTAATCGTTGAAGGTGCTGATGTGAATATACCTACGGCAGATGATTGGACACCTCTGCAACTAGCAGTTTTTAACAATAATTTTAAACTTGTGAAGATCCTCTGCGATTCAGAAGAACTTTTTGTGGATTAATAGACTTGCCGTGGGACTGCTCTTCATCTTGCTAGTGCGAGAGGCTACATTAAAATAGTTTAGTTTCTTGTGCTCGATAAAGGCTCCAATCCAGAGTAAAATATTGAGTTTAATTAGTTAAAGAGATATTTCTTTGAAAAGTTAAGTCTCTTTTTTCTCACAGTTTGAAGGATAATGTCGAAAGAAAGTCTTCATTTGCTGTTGCTACTAAGCAAGTCAGGTTCTTTTTCAGGCAGCATAGAAAAATTAAAAATTTCGACATTCAAACAGCTCTAGATCACCTAGAAAATAGAAAGGTAATGGAAGAAAAAGTTAAACAATTTGTTTGAATTGATGGATTGGTGAAGAGATCAAATAAACCTTTGTTTTAATTTGAAATTTCAAAAAGAGTTTCTTCAATGATTTACCAATAAAACCGCCAATCATTAGAGGTATTGTGCAGAAGCAACACGATTGGTTTCCATGCATTTCATCGGAGAGATTTTTAGAAATTAACAGCAATAACTGTGCGCTGTTTTTATACAAAACAGAAGAAGATGCTCCAATGAAACCAATGTATGATATTCGTTTTCAAGATGCACAATTCAAAACAATTTCATTTCACTTACATATGATTCTTTTTTTTCATTTTCTCCCTCAAGAAAACACATCCATCTTGTTGATATCCTCGATGTGAGCATCCTACAGCGACATTGGCCATTAAAAAAAGAACTCATTCATGTTTAAATTATTTCTTATGAAACTATGGTGATTGGATTTAAAACCATGGAAGCAGCAGAGCACTGGATTTCTAAATTAAACGATGCAATAACTTATGCTAACTACGTCGATAAAAAGCTAAACAGTTTCCTCAAAGAAAAAGAATCCATTGGATAGATGTTTGTTGGATAAGATAAGGAATCTGCTATGTTCTCAACAATTCACATGAACGAAAAGATTATCATGATTCGAGATGAAAAAGATATTCATTGCTAAGAATGTAATAACAAACCTGAATGCTGCTAATCGTCCTAGGTAATACCCAGCAGTGAACGTGGCATGAATTTTCAGGAAATGGTAGTCTAACATGTGAGAAAATCATTTGCCGTGGAAGTGCATCATTAGTTGAATTTCAGTGATTTTGAAATACTCGGTACGCTCGGGAAAGGATCCTTTGGGAAGGTATTTTTAGTAGAAGAAAAAGGGAATCAATAATTGTATGCTATGAAAATGCTAAAGAAGATCACGTTGATTATGAAATACCAGTTGAAGTATGCTGTAACTGAATGCAACATTCTCAAACGGTGCAAGCATCCGTTTATTGTACCACTTCATTACGCGTTTTAAGTAAAAAAATGAGTTCACTTATTTGTAGGAAGATTTTATTACAAAAAAAGCAAACTTTTCTTTGAATTTCTTTTTTTTTTAGACTCCGAACCATTTGTACATGGTGATCGACTATTGCGGTGGTGGAGTGCTGCTAAGTCATATCTAAAGAGAAGGAAGATTTAGTGAGTAAGCCAGTAAATTTTTTATCTGTGAATTGATTCTAGCCGTGGAGTACCTTCATAGTTTAGATGTTATTTACAGAGACATGAAACCTGAGAATATTCTAATTGCTTCGGATGGTCACATTAGGCTAACTGATTTTGGTCTTTCAAAAGAGCACACTTCAGAGTAGGATGTCTGTAGAAGTTTTTGTGGATCTCCTGCGTATTTATCACCTGAAATGTTAATAGGAAAAGGATTTACTAGATCTTCTGATATTTATGGAATTGGTTGTGTTCTATATGAAATGCTAACAGGTTCTCCACCATTTTATGATGAAGACATCAAACTACTGTACAGATCTATAAAAATGGAACCGTTAGACTGCCCAAAATATCTCTCTGGTTCGGTTAGAAATCTGCTAAATTAACTGTTAGAAAAGAATCCAAAGGATCGATTAGGATATTCCTCTATTTCTGAAGTCAAGAATCATGAATTCTTTGAGGGTATAGATTGGCATAAAGTTTATGAGAAGAAAACAACTCCACCGTAATTTATATTTGCTAATCAGCTCGAGCCGAACACTGCGAACAAAGAAAAGCTTCAAAGGCGATATGCAGATGAGGATTATACGAAACAGAATCAAAAAATCAATAGAGTCAAATAATGGTCGTATATTCATAAAGTGTAAGCTTGATGTGTTGTTCTTTCGCTTTCACTGCTCTCAACAAAATAACAAAAGAATATTTCAAAATTAAGGATTTTTTTATGTGTTTGTATTATTTAAAATGTAATTTGATATTTAAATAGTGTAGTTATTGCTTATTTGTTAGCAGACACAAATGTCTAGGCAAAAAATTATTAATTTTCTGCAAAATCACTAGTACTAATAATTATTTAAGCTATTCTTGTTGCGTCTTGTAATTGTAAAAATAATATTTTTCCCTTCAAAAAAATCTTCCCAAAAAAGATAGATATTCCAATTGTTAACCTTTAAAAAAGAATTAATTGGCACAATAATTGATTGTTGCAAATACTGCGTTACTTATCGTAAAGATTCATTTGTTTAAGTACTCCTCAAAATAGATTCTAATTACGTTGTTTTATGAGAAATAATTATCAAAATCTTAAATAATATTCCAAATCAAAAATATTCAATCAAAACTTGCAATAAATGGATCAAAGTCAAGAATCTTCTTTTTCATCCTAACCATGCGGAGAATTCGATAGTAATGAAATAATGACAGGTGAACAATAAGGAGAAAAAGCACTCAAAAAAAGATAATTATTATTCTTAGTTCTCAACGCATTTCTTGGATCGTTTATCATCGGATATACACTGACTGTCACCAACATCTCCTATAAATTCCTTTATCTTGAAAAAGATAGTCCAAATGATCATGATTTTGAGTTAAACTAAGCTATCCTCACGGCTACGGTGCCTATTTCAGGATCGATTACATCTTTTGTAATAGGAAGCAAGGTATTTCTAATTGGCAGAAGGATCAAGCTCATTGTAGCAGATGCAATGACAATCGTAGGTAGTAGTATCATCTGCGCATCAGGGATAAACATATATTTATATACATCTGCAACGTAAAAACATGATATTCTTATTTATTCACTCATGCAAAGTTTCCAATGAATTCCTCATATCGTTTTTATTTTTTACATTTTTTTTCTTCTCTCAATTTTCACATTTTTTTCTAAATAATTTCTCTCTTTCCAATTACCTTAGGTTTCTTTTGGGAATAGGTGTAGGAATCAATTTCATTATGATACCTACTTATCTCATAGAATACTCCTCCTGCTATTATGGAAGTGGTCGATTATTGGGTTTCCATTAATTCTGCATTGTATCTGGTATCGCCACATCATACATCTGGGGTGTGATTTTCAGCAGTGATGATCCTTCCAACAATCAGTGGTTTAAATGGGTGATCTACTCGATTCCACTGGGATTTGCTGTAATCCGCTCTTCGTGTCTAATATGCGTCTTCAAAAAAGACACTCCATTCTTCTATCTTCTCAACGGATACAAAAAATAAGCCTAAACTACACTGCTTCTTTTCTTCACACACGCAGAATCCAATAAATTACTCGAGTTCTTCGAGGTCAAACGTGCACGACAGCTTGTAGGTATTCCTAACTTTATTTTTTATGAGATTCCTTCTTTTTCATTTATTTTTCAAAATCCAGAAAGTTCGAAGCTCGTCGACATGCTGAAAGTCCGATTTCGTCGAAGGATGGCAATCGGAAGCATGCTTAATATCTTTTGCTATTCCAGTGGAGTATTCTCAATCTTACTCTTTCCTTATGAAACGCTAAATAAAATCAAAATTGACGACGCAAATATGCTCAGGACTTTGATACTTGGAATTACTCTCTTATTCGCACAATTCTTCTAGGCTTACTTTTCTCAAATTCTTGGCCGTAAAACCAATCTTCTTATCGGATAAGCATTGTATATTATAGGGTTCACTGGGATAATTATCTTGCACAACCTTACAGACATCTCAAATTAACTAAACATCATAGTTTTCTTTCAATGCGTTGTCTGCGTTGGATTTGCTTTTGAATCTTCCGCAATTCACATTTTACTAAACGAGATTCTACCTGAAAGAGGTATTGCTGCTGTGTAATTTATAAGTTTAATATCTATCGCTATTGGAGCTGTAGTCTATCCTGCATTAAGACAAACTGACTAGATGTTCATGAATATTTTCTCTTTATGTTTATGTATTATCGGGTTCTTCGCGCTTTCTAAATATGTCAAAGAAACGAAAGGCCTCACAAACTACGAGATTGAAAAGGTCTACACAGGAAATTTTCAGGGTATTCTGAATTAATCAAATGGGTAAGTTGATACAAGTAGTGATACCATATGATGGAGAAAGAAAGAGTAAAAATTGTACTTTATATTTATAAAAATAACTTAGAATAAATTCTACGAAGGTGAGAAGATGAGATAAAAGGAAATTGTGGATGTATCACTTGTATATAATATATCTATAAAGAATAATAAAAAAATTTATTTTAAAGATAATTCCTCTCTATCTCCTTTTTCTCTCAGTATCCGTTGAAATAGAAGCTCTCGATGGAAGTTTATCTATCCAGGGATAGCTATTTATTGAATCCATTATTTGCTTTGTCTATGGCTATGACTCCACAAGGGATTCTATCATATTTGATATTGTTAAAGTTCGCGAAATTTATTGTAATCAATGTGTTCGAAAACTCATCTAGCAGGTAGACAGTGTCATGCACGAAGATCATCGACAAATCGTCTTAGTACGCTTTGAAATAGTCTTGGTATTTAATATCCGTGAAGATGTCCCTTTCACCGAAGTTTTCTTTAACAACATCTTCTTTTTCTTCTTCAATCTTGAATTTTATATTTATGCCTCCTCTGGAGAGTTCGAAAAACTGCACGAAGATAGCCTCCGCTCGACGATCAACGGAGATGAAGATATTGTTACCTATGTGATCGATTAACGGTTTAATGTATCGATTATTCACAAAGGGACTCTTAATTGACAAATCCATTTTTAATTGCCATTAGTCTATTTCAATCTCGTAAGTTAAGTAATTTAGCTCTTTTCCTCGAAGATCAACATCTTCGGAGACACCGCCAAAAAGATAGAGAATTTCGTTGTCTTTCCCAGAGATAACTGTAGCGCTTACCACACCAACAGGCATGTCTTTGATCTACTCCCATTCTTCAGTTTTAATCGAATAGCGATATGCCTTCTTGGAGATGTTCTTGGAGCCATCAAATTTAATTTAATACCCACCAATGCAGTAGACATATTCATTGCAGTAGAACATTGACGGCTGCAGAACAGAATTTGGAATGTCTTTGAGTTATCGTAGTTTCGCTTTTGTCTGATGGATGAATGAGAAGTCAATCGAATAGAATAATTGTGAAGGAGTCTTGAAGTCTTCCCTGAATTAATGACAAAATAAAATTATTTAAATATGACAAAGATAATAGAATCTGGATTTGTTACTTGAGTGCCCCTGAGACGTACATTGTGCGTTCATGATCGAATGTAAACATGTTGTATTTCGAGAATTTGTAGATAATATTGTTGTGAAAGATAATTTCATTCTTGCAGAAGCTTAATTCCTCGTACGGACAGGATATCATCAAATTAGATCCATACCCAACCCAGAAAACGTGCCTATTTGAAGATGCTAGCTATTATCTGTTGGCTTTGAGATACTGCACTTGTAGACTCTAGAATACTTCTTTGATATCCTCCGATAACTGATCGAGATTAAGAGTTTCGCCATCTTGAAGAATCAGCAGATTATTCAGTAAGAATGAGAATAATCCAGGATATGGCTTGAGTTTCTCTTAGTTTTCTTAAAGAAAAGCTGTGGTTAAAGTAAACTGCTCATTTTCATTGAAATCGAGGGTGGCAACTTAGTAAATGAGCGAACACGCATCGATGAAGTCATTTTCGAATCCTTCTCTGTTTTCTAAGTACCATCCAGCTAATCGTATGAACCCCTTGCTAGTGAAATACACAACTCTAGGTGATATCTGTCCATGTGCAAGTTCTATCTTTTGCAGCCCCATGACTGCCTTGAAGATAGCTTTAAGAATCTAACCGACTTCTTAGCTCTTGAAGGGAGCCTACATTTGACATCGTTTATTGAGTTCATCAAGTAAACACATCTCTGTGTCTTCTTCAATGATGTTCACACTTAAAACTCCTGTTTCTTCATCTTGCGTCATGAAGCACTATTTGATTTGCATGAGGTAGTTACTGGAGGAGTTGAGTTCCAGAAGATGGATAAATTGCTCATATGCTTCGATGTTTTGTATGTTGCTTTTCCTGATTGTGTAAGCTTATGACTAATGCATGATTCGAATTAATTAGAAATCACTGGTTTCTTAGAAAACTGACAAGACATTGAATTAATCTTCATGATAAGTCATTCCATCTTCTTCCCCGTGTGTACCATCCATACCAGCTACCATTTTGTTCATCTTTAAGATAAATTACTGTATTTTATTTTCGTCAATCTTACTCAAAGGGTTGCCTTATTCAGTCATGTGCAAACCAGTTCCTTAAGGAATAGTTGCCTATGGCTTGGCTTTACCATCTGCACCGAAATATCCTGTCTAAGAAGATACCAGTGTTTTCGCTCCTTGAGGAGTATTTTTGCCATTTTAATAATTTGTGTTAGCAAGAGTACCAGCATTTTTTATGTTCTACTGACCAGAACTATTCGTATTGGGAACAGTGTTGTTTTCGTTTTGTGCGTTCGCAGGTTGGTTGTTATTCTGAGGTTTTAGAGTCTTCATTGTAGCCCCTTGTCCAAATAGTTTGCTTTCCTGTTCTTTTTTATCTTGTACAAAAATAATTCTTTTAAATTCTTGGAAGTTCCAGATATCGATGAGCTGTCTTGGAATTTTCAGAAGGATATCATCGAATGAATGCAAGGAAATGCATTTCTTGAGTACCATCACTCCTTATGTTGGGAGTAGCTCGTAACTACATATGACGGTTTCTATTTCCTTCCTACCAAGCATATGCAGCATGCCTTCTTAGAAAACTACATTCTTGCCAAGATTCAAGGAATTATTGAATTTCACTTCGAACGGCTAGTTAAGGATTTCGTAAGCATACTAGTATCTGTGCGGATGCTTTTAGTTGTTTCGTTGGTAGTTTACGAGTTGCTTGAGAGTGCTGAAGGAGTAGTAGCATTTGTAGTTGAAATCTAAGATGTAAATGTTTTTGGAGGCCTGCAATAAGAACACTCCATGCTGGACTTCAATGCAGAATTCAACTTGATCTAAGTTCATGCTGAGTTCGCAGAATTCTTCATATACCTTGAGTTTTTAGGAAAAGAATTAAGGATAAAAATTAATTAGAATTATTGTTTTTGTCTTCTTGAAAAATAGCGCATTCAAAATTATTTCTAAACTAAAATATGTTATTACTTCTTCAGTGCTGCACGCGAATCTTAGGTTTCCATCTTTGAAGTCTCCTTTTTCAACACTGGTGTCGAAATATGAATATCGGATGCCTTTCTCAAAGATATTATTGGAATCTAATATGCAATAAATAAATTTATTGTGAGGATCATAAAAGTGGAATGATTTCCTTCGCCAAGTGTAGTTCCTGGGGCCTTCCAAAACTAAAGAATAAAATAGAGTGATTATGGCAATATTTTCTAATTTTTAAGCCAAAGAATAGCTCAAAAAAAGTAATAAAATTCTTTAGGAATTTTTTTTACCTTGAATTTTTTCTTTCCAATCATCTATTGCTGGGTTAGCTTGCTTGTACTCAATATTAATAATAAAAGAATTATAGTAAACGTCATTTGTGTCATTATCGGTATTTTTCCTGCTGTTGAAAATATACAACGAGAATGAGAAATCATCCGGAATCACAGAAAGTATTTGAGGTTCTTCGATTGGGATATTTTTAACTGATTTAAAGAAAATGACTTCAGACTTTTGATTGATCACATGCCGCTCAGTTGAATTTGTGTTAAGGGGAATCTTCACGACTTTATTAGAATTGGGTGCGGCGAAGAAATAGAAACAGTTGTCGTAATGGCAGAAAGTCAGATGAGTGCGAACTTAAAACTTTTGTTTCTTGCGAACTAATTTTATGACTTTGAATGTTTTACTTTCAAATTCATAGAAATGGACTTGATTTTTACGACGAAAATAAACATGATTATTCTCGTTCTTTAAAGGACGAGAACCATGGTAGGAGAGATACGCGCTCAAGGAATCATGTTTGAATGCAGTCTGTGGTCCTTTTTCCAAAACACCTTGAAGTTTAACTGCAAACTCTTCAATGGATTTTTAAGAGCGGATATCAGCAATAGCTAAGGAATCAATTGTCTCCAAGGCAATTTAAGGAAGTTTCAGCTTTTTGAGAATTGTTTCAAGCTCGACTGGGTCTTCAATCGCAATAAGATCACTGAAAGTTGGTAAATTTGAAATACATTATAATGAACCCGCAGAACTATTTAATCCACCACTTGGGGCAAGATTTGAGCCCGGAGCATACTTAATTGGATTATTATTCGATTGCCCAACATTGAGAGAGTCATGCATTGAGGGTGATTTGCTAGGAGTAAAGATCATACTTGAGACAGGCGTTTCTCTTTTTGAATCTCTCCGTTTTTACCTCATTTCTTGGAGAGTTAGAAAAAAGAAAATCATTAACGAACTCAGACATTTACAATCATAAAGCATGAAATCAGCTTCAGTTTGGACATTCTTCGCAAGATAGTTCTACTCTGTTTCATCCCATACAAAATCTGGACTGTCAAGATATGCAGTAAAATCTTTAGAACCCCAGTGAAAAATTCTAACCATCGATGGACGTAGAACCCTATAAGAGAACCCTGATCGATGCATCTTGCATAAAGTATTCGCGATCACATCAAACACTTTAAAGCCTTTCAAGCAGATTTTCAGAATATCCTCCCCTGGCTAACTCTAGTTGATCACTTCCTCCAAAGTCTTTCCACAATCTGGAAAGATCCTATCAATATACATTATCAATCTTGATTCGTCTTCATCATCGTAATCTTCATCTTCTTCGTGATCTTAAGCATTTAATTTCGTTACTTTCTTCATACCCGATCGCTGAGCTGGTTAAAGCTGTGAATTTCCCATTAATAACGTAGTTGTTCTCTTGCTAGGACGTTTGACAACTCCTGGTAAAATTGATGGCTCTCGACTACCTCTCTATTGTTGTTGTTCCTCAGAGGGCTAAAACACATTAAGATTATATTGCTGATTGTTATTAGCAATAAACGTATTATTTTGATTCTTATGAGCTTCGAGTCTCTTTTTCAGCGCCGCGAAATCTCCAGAATAAGAAGCTTCTCCGATTTGCACATAAGAAAACGTAAAGAGGTTCGGAAAGTCCATTCTTTTTAAGGCTAAGAGCTATGACAGAAAAGCTGAGAGTTTATCGAATTCATAGAAATACCTTCGTTTAAACTCAAGCAAACTTGTCGGTGTTCTAATCTCCGCTAGACAAATAGCAGTGTGCACCCAAGTATTCTTGACAATCTTGAATTCCTTAATTACATAATGGTTATTTGGATTACTTTATCTTGTTTCTCTATGGCTGTGAATATGCCTGGAAGAATTATTCCCTCCATCTGGAATCTAAATTGTCAAGGGTTTCTCGATAGTTGTCTACTATGGACTTGCTTATCTCGAGTGATTTCTCGATGATCCTCGTAACCCTTAAATATCTTGTAATTTATGCATACTTCTTCCACCGTTTCGATCTTCATCGCTTGAATTCTCTTCACTATCACTGCTCTCTACAGCATTTTTCTTTGAAACTTAACTCTTGTCATCAAGAATCGATTTAGATTTCTTAAATACTTTTTTATTATTCAATATTGAAATGCCACTGCTACTTCCAGGCTTAGATTGATCACCTTATTTCCCTTTAGAATTCAATAATTTATCACTTCCACCTGGCTAATTATTCAATTTACTATTGTTATCTTCATCGTCGCTATTTTCTGATTAGTCCTTCTCTTCCTTTTCACTCACGGACGATTTATTTATGGCACTTGAAATATTCGATGATTTATTGAATTAACTTATCTTCCCTGATTTCTGTTACTATTAAGAATACGGCTGATATTACTATCTACTATTATTTCTATTATTGTTCCCATCTTCATCTTCTTCATAGTCTTCTCCAGAATCATTGTCTTCATCAGAATTTTTTTAAATATCACTCATCTCTTAGCTCTGTAATTTCGCTGTTTCTTAGCATTTTTCAAGAAATTCTTGCATCTAATCGTTCCGAAATTGTTCATCACTCATTAGCCATCTTGGGAAGGACTCCTAATGATCTAAAACCATATTTTTTAGCATGGGCTAGAATATCCTGACTCCTTTTTAATCTGCTGTCACACTTCCTAAGAATGTAGAAGCACTTCTGATTCCTACAGCACTCAGGAGATGACCTTATTTCGAATATTAATCCATGTCCATATCAGAGCAGGTGTCTTAACCGAAGTAAAATAATTCATTGAAGGCAGCATTCTTTTTATTTTCTTCTCGCTACTTGACTCTCATTTATGATAGCTTTACCTTACGTACAATTACTTCTTGTTTTTGCTGTACGCTGCTAATACCTACGCAGCCTCCCATTTTTCAAAATTCCCTTGGTAAAAAGAGCGCCCTTTCAGAGAGATTTGTTCTGAAATCTACCTTTTGAAATCTATCTCTAAGTTTTTTCTGTTTTTTTTTGGTTTGTAAAAAACGATTTTGAAACCTATTTCTTAATGAATTTGACTTAAAAATCAAATTTTAATAGATTTCTACCTTGCTGTCTGTGTGTTCTGGAGTGTGTTAAGTAAGATTACAATTAACCTAACACAAAGTTGACAGTTTTAATCACCCCATTCACTAGAACTATGATTATGCAAGTACCTTAGGAAAAAGTGAGATCTTTTTCATTTTTATCTTAAAAAAGTGGAGTATTCAACTTTCTATTACATTAACTATTACCACTAAGGCAAAGGTTTGCTTATTAGACAAAAATAATTAACTTTTGTGAGAATTCCTTGACTTTTTTTATTTTTAATACATTATTGGCAAAAAAGGTTCTAGAGAGAGGGAAATATTTAAAAGCAGCTAGGAAACATGTGAAAAGGGAAATGTTAAATGAAATTAATAACATTCTGAGCTTTTGTCTGTAAATTTAACAAGGAAGATTGTTTTTGAAGAAAATCATAAGATTCCTACTATGAATTTAAAAAAATAAGGAGTTTTGGGTTATCTTTGCTAGAACTAGCAATTTAATAGAAAAAAATTGATTTTTCCTAAACCTAACCTTATTTATTTTCTCTTCCGAATCTCTCAAAAGTAATTATTTTCATGAAAATAAAAAGCAATAACACAGAAATATTCATGCATCTTCCCAGATTTCTAAGTACAGAACCGAACAAGTTCATCTCATTCGATATGATTTGCCTTGAGGAATTATTCCTAGGGACTATCATCTTTATGCATTTCTTAGGCAATATCGCTGTCTCCTATTAGCTTTCCATTGATGTATAAATAAGGAAGTTTTGGCCCTTTGAGTAGATTTTCACTAGCTTACGAATAACATTGTTTTTGAGAACATCAACACTCTTTTATAATCCTTGATTTTTGTTGAAAAGAATAAATTAAAAAAATATTTTTGAACAAATAGGATATCTTTAGTACTTGAAGGCTATTGTTCATTTGTCGTAGTAAATTTAATGTATTGATATCAGTACTGTTTCTTAGGGAGTAGCTATTTTAAAGAGCCTTTAGGTATTTCTTGTGCTGCTTGAAACAGTTCTTGAGGGTTCTAACACAAGAATTTACTATCATTTTGTTAGTTTTTTAAGTGAAATTATGTTCGAAAAAGATGGCATTTTAAGAAAGACTATTATCTGGTTTAATTTGAGATTTTTGATTTGTCAAGATAAAAAATCAACAAAAATTTCTGAGTTTCCCATTTCTTAAGAAGAGAAGTTTCTTTAAATATTTCTAGCAATGCCGAACTCTTCTATTTTATTATTTCTGTGATCCCCAATAGCTTTGACTTTAAATATCTCACATTTGACTATTTTTCATCGACAATCTTCTGTATTGGCATTGGGGGGGGGGGGGGGGGGGGGGGCGGCGGCCCGCATGCGCCAGGGGCGCCTGCTGAACCCGGAACCGCGC
>Ga0302271_10001081_pt1 | contig 26682 bp, 23 predicted proteins | sample III_Bog_N1_1_FD_198767 | JGI IMG/M metagenome (GOLD analysis project Ga0302271, IMG submission 198767) | Peat permafrost microbial communities from Stordalen Mire near Abisko, Sweden - III_Bog_N1_1 | ecosystem: Environmental > Terrestrial > Soil > Wetlands > Peat | place: Sweden: Abisko... | reverse complement strand
GCGGCGGGGGAGGCGGGGGAGCCGGGGGAAATTGGTGTATTATATTTTTTATAGCTCAGTGATAACCTCTTCAGGTGAAGCTCGATCTTTTGGGGAAGTTGCTAACATTTTAAATGCAACCTTCACAATGTTTTAATGCCTGAGTTCGGTGATATCTTGAAAATATCCTTATTTTATTTGAAGCATCTAGAGGATTGAATGGTTGCCGCATAATTCAAAGAGAATTAAACCAGCTGCGAACCAATCTGATTCAATTTAGATTTTTTATTCTATGAGTTGCTCAGGTGCTCCATACCACAAGTTGATTCCTTCTTTCATCCATTAAACCCTGCTTCCTTTTAATTACGTAGAGAGTCCAAAGCCTGATAATTTGGGGGAGTTGCTAGAGGAGAGAAGGATATTCTATGGATTAAGATTGCCATGAATAATTTTATTCACCTTGAGATATATTAACCCGCGAAGGACTTCGATAAACATAGTAATAATCTGAGAGTCACTGATATTGGGATTATCTGAAATGAAAGCTTCTAGGTTTCCATTTTCTTCGAGATCCATGACCAAAAAAAAATAGTTGTTCTCTAAGTCCGCTAGCATGTCAAGCAGATGGACAGTGTAAGGAGATTTGAGTTTCTTCATGATTGTGAATTCCTAAGTGAAGTCAAGGAGCTACTTATCGTTTTCAATGTACAACAACTTAATAGCTACTTTTTTTTGGCTTTAGGTATTTTTTGCAAGCAGAACTGCACTGGAGGAGCCACATCCAAGCATGTACTCTACTTCATATCCTCTTACGGCCAAATATTTCCGTGACGCTAAGACATCAATGGCTTTTATGTTCGAATATTCATTCAATAGCATTGCTGAAATTATATTTGTATCCATAATAATTGTTTTGTATTGCTGCGCTTTATTCTTCTCTTTAATTTTTCTCTTTTATTTTTTTAATTAGTGAATCGTCGTGGCTGAGCTTGGGTGTTGGTGGTGGGGAGGAGAAATTATTAGATCTTTATGAAAAAAAGAAAATTAGAGCAGAGGGAAACTAGCTGTTGTAATTAGCATTTAAATTCAAAGCTTCAAGCTTGTCCCAAACTTTGTTTCCCAAATTAAGTGTTTCAGCAGTTCATTAATAATTCTAAGCAAATAATTTAATTAGTTGATAAATAAGGAAATTCGTTATTAAACAATTAAAATATGATACTGTTTCTTAAATAACCAAAATCAGTTTCAATTTGATAGAAGACTGTGTTTTATTACCTAACAATTAAATTCAAATATTAAATTAGACAAGTTTTTCTGGTGATAAATTGAGGGAACTTTCCTAAGCTAAGGAGCTTTCTAATGATATTAATGACAAGAGTATTTCTTATCGCTTATACCACTTCTTACTCAGCTCTATTGGAGTTTATTTTAGTCGGACATTCTTAATTAAGAATATTTATTTCAGATTTTGTTTGGGTTTATGTCTAAGTGAACTGAGAAGTGTTTAAATTTCATCTCATTTTCAACATTTTGTAGTAAGCAGAAGAAAAAAAATATTTGGAAAAGAACTAGAATGAAGGTGCGTCACTTATCTCTTAGTTCAAGTAGGATATCCTCTCCCCACCGCTATCCTTCATCATATCTGTTTACTACTTGTGAAGTTAATTATTAATACATATTTTATGATTGTAGAAAGTGAATCTTTAAAACCCCAGAAGATCTGATTAGATTTGCAGAAAATTAAATTATCAAAAACAACAAAAAACGAACTTATTTTACAGAAAAAACTAAAACAATCACATATCCCAAAATTTGAATGGGTGCTGCATTCTCTCATAAAATGCTAGGAGTAATTGGAACTGCTGGATCTCTAGTTGCTTCTCTCTTCCTTGCAACTCCTAAAGCTGCTTATGGATTCACTGGACTTTTAGCTGCTTCGGCATGCCTTGGCACTCTATACTTGAGACAATGGTAGCAATCTAAACCGAACGAATGGCTCTTAGTCATTGAAAATGGTAAACTAGTGAAAGCAGGTATTGGTCTCAAATGTTTCGTCTGGCCTACTCAAACTGTGGTCACATTCCCTTCTGCGATTAATCGTGTTCCTTTCTCTGCTCAGAATGTGACAAAGGAAATGCAAGGTCTTGAGGTAACAGGGTTTGCTATTTGGTCCGTCAATCGTGAAGGTGATGGTCCTTTCAAATGCTACAAGTACACCCAAGGAGGTGATGCCAATTTAAACGTGTAGACAATGTGCGAGAGTATTGTGAGACATTAAATTGCAAATCACTCTCTGCAGTAGGTGCTCACAAGCAGAAATACCCTCAGAGATAGTATGAAAGATGACCTACAGAAATAGCTCAGTGGTTGGGGCATCTGGCTGGAGACTGTAGAAATCACTGAAGTTAAGATTTGCTCAAAATCTCTATTCGAAGATATGCAGGCTGAGTACAGACAAGAGACTCATCTGAAAGCGGAATAAATTCGCCTTGAAACAACCAACAAGGTCACAGAAAACGAACTTCAATCTGAATTCATTCTGAACAAGAGCAGGGTGGATACAGATACCTAACGCCTCAAGTACAATGGCGATCAACTACTCAAAAGACAATAGCAAGAAGCAGATATCTACTAAAAGAAATGCGATCTTGATATGTAGAAATTAAAGAAAGATGAAGAACTCCAGATGAGCTAGATCAACATGGAAGCAGCAGTCGAAGCTCTCAGAAAAGAGAAAGAACAGCAAGCACTGTAGGTCCGCAAGGAATTCGATCTCAAGATGTTCGCAATGGAAGTCGAAGCCAACGGAAAGATGAATCCAACTGCTCTCCAGAAGTACATCGTCGATTCCACAGAGCGCATCTACAACAAACTACCTATCAAGGAGATTTCCATCAACCAATATACAGGACCAGAAAACACTTCCAACATCTCCTCTCTTCTTCCAGGCATCGGAATGCTACAATAGCAGCATGCCTAAGCACTAAATAAAGCTAAATGATAATAAATTAAATCTAGCTTTGATTTTTGTAGGAGTTAAATGTGAGTTTACTTTCATAGATCAATAACTGCTTTCAGTATTCCATTTTATTGATAAATAATTAGCATGATTAGCACAAAGAAAACAAGAATAAAAAGAACAAATCCATTAAATATTTATTAAATTTCAAGGAAGGAAGGATAAATTCATATGAGCTGGTTAAGCGTGCAACACTTTTTAAGGCAATTTACCCAAGCTTTTTCCTCTCTTTGAAATCTAAGGGTTCTAGAACGTAAGCAACTGAGGTTTAAGGACAATATCTAATTTTTTCTGTGAGGATTGCTTCAAAGAATTACCTCTGATCGATGCGACAGAAGGTTCTTCTATGAAAGTAGATTTCTCTGAAGGAATAAAGCAACTGTTTCCTAATAGTTTTATTGGTACTGTTTCATTCTTTATCCTATGTGGTCGAATAGAATCTCTTTTTAGATGAGAAATAGCAGCTTCCACAGAACTTTGAGTGCTATGGTTCATCTCACGCATAACGATCTATGCATGATCGACTTCACTTTTTGAAGTTGTCTTTTAGGATGGACGAGACGATCTGGCAGTTAAATTAGACACACTGAGAGCCCAAGCATAGTAGTTATTCAATTATTTAGATGAATCTATTTTAAGTTTAAACGAACTATCTTCGCTGTCACGAGGGCTTCCTACTGGGCTACGCTGAGGCGGTGATTTACTAAGTGAATTTCTTGCAGAATCTACAAGCTAATCAAGTGGCAAAAATATTTGTTCTTCTTGCTGTTTTAGTTTCCTGTTAACGAGTTATTATTTGCTGGTTTAACCTTGATTGAACTCATAGTCTTGCTGATTTTATGATTGGTAAGCAAACTGAGTTGTCTTTTGTTAATATGCACATTTAGATATGTTAAAGGGCTTGATGGGGGAGAGATGCTTGATCCTGTGAGTGGAGGAAAAATCAGGGGAGTCAAGTATTGCGCAAAGTGGAGATTGCAGATTCAGCTGCTTTTTATCTTCTTTTAGCTGAATATACTTGAGTCTCTTTAACTTCACTGGAGGCAAGTCGCGCTTCTGTACGGTTGTTTAAAATAGCTAGTATGTTGGTGGTTCGTTGATTCGAAGCAACCATTGGGCATTTTCTTGCTTCAAATGGGCTAGTTTTTCGAAATCGCTTTCTTTGAAAGATGGATTCTTCTTTTTGATTGATGTCTATGAAGTTTTCTATGCACTTTTAGCTCGGTTTTCTTCTTTTTTTGGAGTTTAATAAAGCTTTTTGAGCATCTATTCATAAGCCTGGTGAACTTTAGGGGAAGCTTGGTCATTTACAAATGTAACCGAAGCAGTTTGGAGAGGAGAAGTGTTAGAATCTTCAAAGTATTGAAGGAGAGCAGAAAGATTTTTTTGTAAGAGCTATTTTTGGCTTAGCATCGCTTTCTCCAAAAGATCATTTTTCTTAGGCTGTTGACTCATGAACCTCTTTCTCGAAGCCAGAGATGAGGAGGGTGCCTTTTGCATAGCAATCCAAAATTCTATCTCTGACAGTTTTCTCTTCTTCTTCTCAAAACACTCCCCTTTCTGACCACTAATAAATCCAGTGCTAAAGGAAAACTTTTATTAATTTATTTTCTGGTTATTGTGATGAGTAGGAAGAGAAGTGGTTCTGAAACTAGAAATACTTAAATTAAAATCCCAGATGATTAACTTTTTTTAACATGCAATGAAAAAATAACCTTCTTTTCAGTTCTCTGATAAGTATTTAAAGTAAATCATGGGTAATTGTTTAAGACCGAATTGGAATAATATATTATTAAAGAAAAATAAAGCGATTTCATTTATTTTTTTCTCATCATTTCACGCTCTCTCTATAAAGATAACTTTTCTTGATCTTCAAAATTTTATTCCTCAACTTATCGTTTATTTGTTCCCAAGAGTATCTTTAATAGAAAATAATCTTCCAAATCATTTAAATCATTTGAGATCTTTGACGAATTAAGAATACTAACAAAAGAAAAAACTCTCCTTAATTAAATCTCATCAGTAATATGGATTCCATAAACAAAGATGGTGCAACAACGGAGATTTCACCTAAATCTTCATTTCAGGATATTGTAGGAAAACGGACTTTTGTTGATAAGAGCCTCTTCATTAAGGACTTCATCTTAGGCACATCTTCGCACATTATGATAAACCGTCCTGATCAGTGGGGAAAGACATTCAATTTGTCAATGGCTGAGCAGTTTCTATCTGTTTAACTAGACAGCAGAGGAGAAATTATGGAGCCTAGAGATTTCGGAGTTTTTGAAGGACTGCGGATTGTAACCAAAGATATTGTATTACTGGAAGATATTGCGTTCTTGAAAGAACATTCGCACTAGATCAAAAAGAAGCTCTCTGATAAGGAAATAGACTTATTTCCTCTTTTCAATTATTTCTACTAAGCAAGATACCCTGGCTTCTCAGAAGATCTATCTGATAACCCCTAAGCCCAATATACAGCTCTTAGCAGACTCTTGAGTGTAGTTGAAGAAGTGTTTACAATTCCAAGTGATCAGGAGAGCATGACAATACTTGGATCTTTGTCTTAGTAATTGGAAGCACTAAAATTTGACTAGACAAAGAAATATCAGTATTTTCTAGTGCGATCAACTTTCGGGCTGTGCTGCAGGTACTATAGTTAATATCCAGTTATCAACGTTTCATTTGAATCTTCTCAAGAGCAAGGATAACAACCTATTGAGCCGAAGTTGCATGTACGAACAGCTATCTCTGCCGCTTACAAAAAGCACTCTTATCTCTTGAATCTCTACGAATAATCGTAAATCTCCAACACTGAAACAATCCAAGTGAAATCATAAGCAACACTTGCTAAAACAGAATTCACAAAATATCTCCTGGGTAAGAAAGATCTTGATGAATCCCTTGTATTCTTGAGCAAGTGTCTCTTTCACCGATTCCATAGACCGTGCATTTTATTTATCGATGACTTTGATTCTCCGATTTTCGATGCATTTTTCAGTGGATAACAGCAGTGCAAAGAGATTATTTCCATGATGGATACAATTCTAAGAAACTGCATTAAAGCGAATCGATTCATTAGGAAAAGCATTGTAACAGGAATAATCAGAGTCAGACTCTCTGGATTTTTATCATTCTGGTGGATGCATGAAGAATATAATTTGTTAAATGTCAAATTTGCTGATAAATTTGGGTTTACGCAAGAAGAAGTTATTAAACTTGTTAAGACGCTCTTTCCAATGGAATCAGCAGAATAAAACAAGCTCATGCTTGAAGAAATCAGAGAAATCTACAGTTGCTATCGAGGTGGTGGATAACCACTTTACAATCCTTGGTCGATCTTGAGTTGGTTGAAAACTTAGAAATAACAAGTTGAACAGCCATCAGTGTTAAACCTTCAGCTTTAGAATCTCCTAATTGAATGTTACTAGAAGAATACTAGTAAAGATTAAGTTAACGAGATTCTCCAAACGGAGACAATTTCATTTCGTCCAGAAGAAGAAATATACTTGGCAAATGTGAAACCAGAACATGGAAGAGCGTTCTTGACGCTGCTTTTAAATGCAGGGTATCTTACACTAGCTCATCCGAAGTTACAAAAAGCTAATTCCAACGATTATTATAAATTCACTAAGCCAAACAAAGTAATCAAAGAAATTTTCACCAAGAAGTTGTTCCCTGTGGTTTTCAAGATTTGGTTGGAGGAACAATATAAACTAGGGGGAAATGTAGAAAAGCTGACTGAGACATTATTCAAGATTGGGTCTATTAAAGGGGAGCTGAAAGCATGCGTCTTAGATAAGATCAATAATCGCTTTGATTTATCTGATCAAGAGCTGTCGACATTAGTAATGACTTGGTTTCATTGTAATAAATCCCACAGAATTGTTTTGGATAATGAAAGAGAGAGAATAAACGATCAGCAATAATAGTAATGGCATCAGCAAAAACATCATTAAACTCAAATTGGTTGCATGTTCTTGCCAATAGACGGATCTTCTGATAACGTAGCAGTGATTCAGGAGTTAAAAACTAGCAGATTATCTTGCTATTAAGATGATCTCAAAAATTTATTATGGTAAATTTTAGCAAGGAGGTATTTAGAATCCGTTTCAGATGGCCAAGATGGAATATAAGGAGCTAAATGGGAGAATGTTATTATTAGAACTATAGTATTTTTCAAAGAAAATGCAGCATGGAATGTAGAAATAGAGGAATATTAGTTTACACTTGAAGAAGTGAATCTTCTTTTGCATGCATTTACGAATTTTGAACGTTAAAAAATCAGCACTTTAGAGTTCAAAGAAGGTCAGAAAAACAAAATGATGTCTTCTAAGCTGTAGAAGAGCTAGACAAGGAAGTTGGAATTAGTGAATAATAGCGAGATATTAAGTGGTTTAGAAGGAAGCTTTGAGTAGATTCAAGAAGCTAGAACTGAGTGGCTAGTTTAACACAACCGGAGAGTTCATGGACACAAACATCATAAAATTCATGAGCAGTACTCATAGATGACTACTTCTCAACTGGTTCATTCACTCACAAACTCACCAAATAGCCAATTTTCTAGGATTTGCGGTTATTCTACGATTTTTTTGAAACCTAAATAAAAACAGTTACAATTATTTCACTCAGCGAGCTATCAAAAATCTTAGGGTTATTTGAAAATAAAAGGTTTAATAGACATATCTAACTTAGAAAACCAAAGGAATTTCTTCAAGACTAGAATAATTTAATGTCTACCTTGGATTCTACCTTTACAGATAAGTAAATACAACTTCAAACCTTTGATTTGCTTAATCAGAAATAGAGCAAATTTTAGGTGAAAATAATCGATACTCTTCCTTCAACAGAAGGATAGCCAAACATTTGATTTTGGTTCAAATTTTGTAGAGAATAAAATTATATTTTCTGCGAATTAACTTCTTTTAAACTAATTCTTTGAGAAAAATAAATTAAAAAAAAAATCATAAATGGCAGCTCAAAATATGTTGAGAAAAGGGTAAAGGAAAGAGACCTCCTTGTTACAGTTATTAAATCAACGAAATAAAATTAATTAATAACAAAGTATTTCTGAAACTAATCCCAAAATTAAATAAATTAATTGAGAAAGAGTTTTGTCCCCCCTATTAAAATCTAACTTTATTTCTAAAAAAAGTGGAGTTTTTAGGAGCAAAAAAAAAAGATATGCAGAAATAAATTTGATATTGATGGGATGATATGTTTGGCTAGCAAATTTTATCATTGCTATAATAAGTCCAATCGAATTTTAATTACATTGTTTCATAAGAATCTCAGAAAATTAACGAAAGAGATGTTAATATCTAGAAGAATGCGGGATTCGGGAAATAAATTAGTTTTTTTATTGAAACAATTGAGATATTTTATTAGTAAATTGGAACACAGATAGCGAAGTCTAAAGCTTCAAAGAGAAGACAATTACAAGCTAGCATTCCTGAATTAGCATGATCATGAAGCCAATCTATGAGATAACTTAGAAAAGTGAATGCTAAAAATGCCATCAAGGTAGATGGTCAGAATAAAACTAATCTTAGCAATCCATAAATAATTGCATAAGATTCGTATCGATGAAGATTTCCAGAAATGAGACATGGGACGTTTATATTAAGAAACACAACGTCTAGGTTCAGAAGATAATGCAGGGAATTGAGAGATAAGTTAGTAGTTTCGCTATGAATACTCAAAATTTAGTTTACGCCAGCGAGAATGTGATTCTAGACAAAATCAGGTAATTTAGACTTCTTGGAGGAGGTGTTTGTACTTCAAAAGCAAAACCAACAAGCAATGGTGCAAAAAATGAAGTACCAGTAATGAAAATTGAATAACAAAATGGAATCACCAAGAAAGAGGAAACCAAGAATAACAAGAAAGATAACGATTAAGGATCAAACTCACAATAAGCTGCAAACCAAGCCTACCATCCACATCATTAAAATATGGCTATGATGCGCCAATCGCAAGTTTTCAATGAATTCGCAAATCCACATGATTAATCCATGGAAAAAGAAAAATTATTAGGAGAGTACACATACTAAATGACAGAGGATTAGCTGAATAAGATCAGATCAATCATGTCAAAGCTGCGATTTGAGTCATCTCGAGAAGAACTGAGTAATAGTTTTGTGCTTAAACTCTTTAGGGACATCCACGATACATTCTCCGCAGTCTACTCAAGAGGACTAACTAACCCATAGACTCAAGCTGCATTTCGATAGATGCTGGAGTCAACAGTCAATTTTCTTCTTGCGCTTCTTTACAAAGCTGACACACAAAAGAAAGATCTCTTCGACCCAGCTACTCTCACTAGACTCAATGAAAAACTAGATAAAATGCTCAAACTAAAGAAAAAATATTGTACTAGATTACCAGTTTAAATATCAATATTTCTCATTGGTCTCATGAAGAAGATTATCTCGCTGAAACGAAAAGCTATTCACGTTTAAGCAGGGAATGCAAGCACTCATGATAACAAACCATCGAATGATTAGTACCTGCGACTCGAAGGTGACAAATGGAAAGATAATTACATAAAATTTTGTTTTGTAGAATTAAAGGAAATCGATCAAGAAAAGTTGAATTAGCTGGCTTAGTCACTGTAGATTTATTATGAATTCAACCGCAAATAGAAATTCGTTGTTGACATCCTCCGATCGACTGTTTCTGCGCTTTAACGCTACTCTAAACTGCAGAATCTGACCATGGAATTCCCTGAGTTTTTTAAAAGTCTAATTGCAGACAATGAGCACATTTCCTTTGGAGCTTCCTTCTTCGGACGCATGATGCTATTTGATGAGCTGATTAAAACAGTGGAATACTTCTCCGATCCGTAGAATGCCCTGAATCCAGCCTCAAAGAAAGCTGATGTTGCTGAACATCTCCTCAAGATAGTCTCTTCTGTGAAATTCAAGACTATTTGTGATGACATATTTTACTTTAAAAACTTGTCTTCTGAGCCGACGAGAAAGAGAATGTCGGTTTAGCTGAGAGAGAACATGGCCATGAGATTTATTGATATGCGTATTCTCATTCAGTCTATTAAACTAAGCAAAGCATTTAAAATTGAGAATATTAAATTCACCACAGAGGAACAGAAGAATATTGAAGATTTAGATACCGTCCTGTTCGAAAGATTTCTGTTGGAATCGAGCATTGAAGTTGATTGTCTGCTGTATCATGATGAGGATATGCTAAAACTAATTGAAACCATACATTCTAGCTTAAACGAGTAGTTTTTTACTTAATTAAATGAATAAATTAAGGCGCATAAGCAGCACATTGAAGAATTCCTAGTGAATAACCTTCATCTCGAATAGCAGCCCGATCCCAAACATCGAGATGAAAATCTCTTCGAATAAATCTTGAGAAGAAAAGTTAATTACAGTGTTGTCTTGCGAGATCCTTATACTGCACTCAGCAATCGTTTTATTGAAGCGTTCATCAACAGAATCGCCTCCAAGAGTAAATCAAACTTTTATCTCCCAAAATTTTCCAAGATTGAAAAAAATCAATAGGAGCAAAATAAGATTAGTTGTTAAAGTGGAACTTCCTTTTTATTGATATTCTCTTCCCCCAATTCCCTTATCTTAAACATCTCTTTAATCAATTGATTGTGACATATTTTTCTTTCACAAAACTCAACAGAGGATGAGGCTTAACACGAGAAGGGAACTGAAATATTCGTACCGCAGAGATTAAAATTCACTACATAAAATTACCTTTACTAGCAAGAAATAAACATCGACGGATTTGTGGAAGATCCTCTTTTGATGCTGGAAAAATATTTCCTAGCATTGTCGAATATCAAGGTGAACGTTGTAGCGCTAGGAGGATGTCCAGGCATTGGGAAAACATACATATGTAGAAAATTAATGAAGAATCTACTCAAGCGGATTCAGCACACAGGGAGTCGAAAGGTGCACATTCCAATCATGGTCGAAATGATTGAAGTAGAGAATCTCCCTAAACACAGTGATTTAGAATAATTTCTTGTGAGCGCTATGGAGCGGTATGCCTTCCGAAGTGCTAATGAAGTTGCATATTTGAAAAATTCTACGATTCCAAAAGTCATCATTTTAGACGGACTCAGTGAATGGGCTTGGGGAAGTCCATTCGTTTCTTTCCGTGACTGGCTTAGGCTTAGGGAATGGCAGAACACAAAGGTAGTGATAACCTCAAGGCGGCCATTTATTCGAGCTGAAGAATATCCGTATTTCTATGGGCAGATGTGTAAATAACCAGCAGGCGAAAAATTTAACATCGAGGAAGATGAGAGAGAGACTTGCTTTGAAGTTCTTTAGATCCTTCAATGGAGTCCAAGTGGTGTCGATTAATATGTGAGATTGAAGGAAAAGGAAATGATCAACGAAGCTGGAGGCAAGTTTGGGAGGGAAGAAACTATGTCCGAAATATCAAGCATGCGAGATATTCCGAGAGACACTAAAAAAAATGAAGGTGTCGAAGTCGAAATCGAGCAAGGATTCTTGGTAAAAACGTTTAATAATTGTATGGAGAGAAACTCTCATCTGTTAGGAATGCTAGGGAACCCTTTTAAGCTCTTTTGCTTTATTGAAGTGATTGCCAAAGCACCTGGATTTTAAGAAATATATTGGGGAGGAAATGGGTCAACAGAAGAAAGAACTGTGAGTGCTTCGAATCTAGCTAATTTAGAAGAAATCCAAGAGAGATTAGTGTTAGAAGAGTTAAATGGAGTAATCAGTGAAAGTGGAGTGGACGAGAGATTAAGAAAACTAGTTTTAATAGATTGCATTGAGTTTTTGTAGAATTTCGCTTTGGAATTATTCGAATCAAGAAGGTACAAAGTTACCTTAGATGAAATTGAAATCTGGATAGGCAGGCAACAGAAAACTATGCGAGCTACTGGAGCGTCCGTTGATGAAGTTGGATCGTTCGAGAAAGCGATTGTGTGTCTGTTTCAGAATATCCAGCGGACTTCATTTTTAGCTTCGAGTGACATTTCTTTTTTCAAGTTTGTAGCAAACGAGCCAATAATTTCTTCAAATAATTTCCGCTTAACAATGACTCAGTCGCTGAATAATTCAGAAATTGCACCTTATAGGGAAGTTAAGTTAGTGATTGAGAATTACGGAGGAGAGGATCTGCCAGCGCAGTCTTAGCTGTTTAGTTTCCGTAATGCAGCTTGGCTTGAATTCATGATAGCGAGAGCGATGAAACATGACTTTGACGTGCATGGCAATAAATTAGATACTTTATCGGTGGCTTAGCTTAGCAAGTTTGCGATAAATAAGAGGTATTTGCTAGAAGATAGAGGATCAGCGGAGAATCAGCCGTTTTCGTTGTCATTGTGGACTCATCATGCCTCAGTTGAAATGCGCATTCTTCAGAAGTTAGCATCTCTCATCAGAAGAGAGTTATTCTCAGAAGGATTTCAGATGAAAATCGGAGAGAAAGATATTGCAAATTAACACAGATACTTCCAAATAATTTCTAAAACTAGGAGGACACATCTTAAAAACTAAGCCAATAATACCTCACAAAACAAAGAAGATTGGGTGATCAAATCACAGAAACATCCACTGGATATTGGATCTTCAAATATGCTCAGCGCAATTTGCTACAATAAACTTACTCTCAAGGGAGTTAAGTTAAGGGACTGCAGCTTCAGTAGGTCATATCTTTACGGCTACAGAGGAGATGTGGATGTTGTAGGTTCAGATTTAAATGAATCTAATTTGCGGGCAAGTTTTGTGCAGATTTCAAGGAGTAAATTCATCCATTGTCTTCTAGACGAAGAAAAGAAAAATCACGAGAGATGGAGCAGCTAGCATGCATATTCATTTGCTTCTCTTCATTTTAGAGACTCTAAATCACTAGTCTGTGGGTCAAATTATGGAGGAATTTCAATATTTAGTCCGAGAGAAAAAACTCAACCTGCAGTTCAGAAGTCTAACTTAACTGCAGTTGATATGTAGACTGCTGTGCTACAGTAAGGTGAAAAACTGACTTTCTGGGAAATGGTATCACATTAAAGGCAATTCTAAGATGAAGCTAGAGCAGTTGTTTCTCATTAGGGAGATATTTACTATGCATTCTTGAACGTCATAGCTCATGTTGACGAGTAAGGCATTGAAAAAGAGCTAGTCATGGGACATTAGCATAAAATCAACGCCATGGATATCTGCTCGAGATTAGGATTATTAGCATCTGGATCAAGTGATTATACTTGCAGAATTTGGAACATTGCTAATACTAATTAGCTTAAACCAAAATAACCTGAAAAAGATCAAAAAATAGACGAAGATGTAGAAGATTCTTTTGCAGAAATGGAACTGCTTCACACATTAGATCTTCATAAAGCTGAAATCACATGTTTAGCTTTTACACCGAACGGAAACTATCTCGCAACTGGCTCGTACGATGAAACTATCATTATCTGGAATGTGCAGGATAAATTCAAAAATATTGCTAGACTCACCATCAAAAACGATTGGATTACATGTTTATCGTTTTCCAGTGACTCTTCTACCTTAGCAGCAGGTTCCTCGCTCGGCTACGTGAAGTTCTGGGACATGCTTTCACCAACATTTGTGCCTCAGCAGGAGATTTTCTTTGGCAAGAATAGAGACGAATCAACGACTGCAACTGCTTAAAAAAATCAAGAAAGTGATTAGAATTTAAGTATTGGTGGTATTTCTACAATTAAGTTCTCTCCAGCTGGTAGGTTTTTGGTTTTTTCAACTTTTGAAGAACCTGGAATCCAAGTCTATGAGTTAAGAAAAACGGGATAAAAAGACAAAGGATAATATTGTGCATGTTAGCCCATTTAGATAGGGGGAACATAATCGAAAAATCCCAATGTGAAAATGCCTATTTTCTTAATCAATTAAATTGAGTTTTCTCCAGATGGCAAGTTACTCGCAGTTTCATCTTAGAATTCTAGTCTCTGCTCAATTTGGCAATTACGAACTTCACCTAAAACCCAATCTTCTCAGTTATTTGAACTGCATGCAGTGTTGTCCTCAAACAAAATTACAGCGCTTGCTTCAACACCAGAAGGGAGATTAATGGCTACAAGTGGTGGCTACTATTCGCTGCAAGGAGATGCATATCGAATAACTCTCTGGGGAGCAGTCAAACGAGGAGAACAATCTGTTATCCAGCAAACGTTGGATTAAGGACTTCACACCAAACCCATCACTTGTCTGAGCTTCTCTCACGACGAAGGATTCTTAGTTTCAGGAGATGACAGTGGGCATTTAGTCGTGTGGAGAGTACTCCAAGAACCAGGAGGTTAGCATTTCCAGACAGTAACAGGATCGATGGTAAATAAATATGTACATTAATCTCATTTAATGACTGCATATAAAAAAATACAAGTCCACAAATGCTCTGTAACTGCAACAGCGTTCTCTTAGAATTCTAAATTCTTAGTTACTTCCTCAGCTGTAGAACGATCTTGCAAAGTATGGAATTCTTCAGGATCAGCGTTTTCTTTTGAGTTCATTCACAATATTGTCTGGGAAGAAGAATTATCAATTTGTAAGCTGGAATTTTCCAAAAACGGTTTATTCCTGGCAACACTGCCGACGCCTTTAATCACGAATATCTCAATCAACAGTGTGTTCTCCAGCTCCATAAAACCATCTAGCTTGTAGTTGTTATCGAAAAGTTCCTTGGAATCAGGTAGTAGTTCAAAACTTTCTCGGTAATCAAGTAGATGCTTCATCTGGAATGCTAAACAGAGATTTTCCTATGTCAACGCGATAGGAACTGTTAGAAACAGAGAAGGCCGCTCGTTCTCCACTCAAATCACTGCAATATGCTTCTCGAAAGACAATAATTTCTTCGTGAGTGGGCAATCAAATGGGCTATGCAATATTTGGGATGCTAAAAATCAATTCCAATTTATTTAATCTATCGATGCTCATTTCAGCGCTATTTCGCATCTAACATTCTCATCCTACTCTTAATTCCTTGCGACAACAGCTCTGGATCTGACATGCAAGCTCTGGCATGTTGCTAATAAATTTAACGAATTTTCAAGCTTCTACATTCCTCCACAGACAACAGACATACTTTTCGTAAGGCAAGGTCATTCAATCGCTGTAGCGTCATCTTCGGACGAATTCTGCTTGAAATATTACGATATTTATTCTCCGAGTTATCAAACTGACGAGCTTAAGGCTCACTCCGGAAGTATCTCTGAAGTAGTATTCTCCTACGATGGCAGATATTTATTAACAGCTTCAGCAGACAATACTTGCAAAATTTGGGATTCAAAGAACAATTTCACTTAGCATTTCTCAATAAATTTGAATTTTATACCGATTTCCAAGACTCAATAGGAACCAACCATCAGCAGTAGCAATACCAATAGTAGATTCCCTAAATCATCAGTGAATTCTAAACTGACTACAAACGCGGCATTTAATATCGATGATATGAATTGGGAGGACTAAGAAATGGGCAGCGAAAATGAAGAAGAACACATAAATCTATTGAATCAATACACCGAAAACAAAGAAGGCAATGAGCAAGAAAAAACAAAAATCAGAAAGATGAAATAAACAGCAAATGGCGTGGATTTTCAAAAGGGCAATCAAAAGAAACGGCTCTCCTTTTGCGCGCCTAAAAACATCAAACCATCCTAGAAATACCAGTAAGAAATCAAGGAGAAATTTAAAGACGAGAACATCGACGAGGAAGATTTCGCGAATATCGGCGGCATCATAGCTGCTGCAATCAGCTCGTCTGGGAATTTCGTGTTTCTGATCCCGAAAGAAGATTCACGTAGAATACGAATGTTCGATTTGTCTTCTGTGGATAATGTTAAAGAAACTGTTATTCTCGATGAGCATCCTGATGATATCATCTGCATAACGCTCTCCCCAAAGGATGAGTTTCTAGCTGTAGGTTTACAAAATGGAGAAGTACGAATCTACAAGAGAATAAGTTTGAATTCAGCAGACTGCGAATTTGAATTAGCTAAGACACTGAATAAACATGTTAAAACAGTCTCGTGTCTAGCATTCTCACTGGATCTCAAATATTTTGCTACCGGATCTTGGGATATTACCACCAAAGTATTTGATATTTCCAATGATTTTTAGATGATCCATAATCTTGAAGGACAATATGGGTATATTCTGTCTTTATCGTTCTCAACTGACAGCTTAAAACTAGCAATAACTTCCAGAGATTGCAGTTGCTATGTCTGGAATGTAGCCGATAGATTATTAGAAAAAGAAATCATCGATCACAAGCAAGCTGCGACTTCTCTATCTTATGCTCAGGATATTCTCGTTACTGTTTCGAAGGATTGCTCATTTATTTTGTACGATTCCGCAAATGACTTTTAAATTATTAGAAAAATCGAGAAATTACCTGATAGCATAACACACGCTGCACTTTCGCCTGACGCGAAGTATCTTGCAATCGGTCTAGCAAATAGTCTTGTATAAATCTGGGATTTATCGAATTAATATGATATCACAGCAGAGCTTAACTCAGATTAGAATTATCGTGAGATTTTAGATATGGAGAAGCTCTTCGATCCAAATTAATCGATCCCATAAGAATGCTAATCCATGGGGGAAAGTCTATGTAATTTTATTTCGTAAGAGGAAAATAAAGAAATCAATAAATTAGACGAAGAAGAAACAGAATCCTAATAGGAATCCCTCAAAAAGTAGCTCCCTTAAATGAAAAGATCAATTATTGAGAGCGTCTTCCTTGCTACATACCCATAACATGCTGAAACTAACAAAATATAATTCAACGTGCAATATACTGCTGATAAAAGGATTATTGTGATTGTTCCCTAATATCCTGCATGCATTATCACACTCTGAAAAGTGAAGAAATATGTGGGATTGACTATTTATTTAAAGCAGATAATACTATTTATTTGCTTTTACTATTTTTTTGTTGAGTTTTTTCTTGCCTAGATTAATGGTAAAATTTTAGCTTTGTTTACAATTTTTTTGAAATTTTTTCTAGTTTTTCTTTTTTTCTATTTATTCAAAAATCCAGGAAGAAAGCTTGTTTTTTTAGGTTTTATTTGACTTCTAGTCTTATATTAAGAAAAAAGAGTGAAGATATGAAAAAGAATTGTAAAAGAAATAAGATAACCTTATGAATCTAAAGGTTTATAAAAATAAATACAAAATAAGCATATTTTCTGCGGTTTTATTCATCTTAAATAAACTTTAACCCAAGTTGTAATGACTCTGAGCTATTTGCTTGATTTGCTAAAAGATCTTTTCCACTACTCTTTGACAAGCGAATTGTAATCTAAATTAAAATTCATCTGTGTAATCTAGGGAACAATTCAAAACGAAGATAGTACGATTGGTTGGGATTAATTTATTCGAAGTCAGAGGAAGTGTGACGGAGAATCACTAGGGGTATCTTAGAAAAAAAGATAAATTTAGACATCTAGAAAAAATGGCTGGAGACATTTAGTTTAGTTTTTAATTTATTTCCAGATGACTAGAGAGATTAATTAATTAGTTTCCGAACTAGAAAAAATAGGCAAATAGCACCCCAGGGTAATTCATTATTAAGGTAAATGCAAGGAAACTAAGTAATCGGAAGAGGCATAATAAATAATCAGAGTAAGGAACGAAGGAACCTGCTATAAAAGAAAGAAAAAGAGAGAGAGAGAGATAAAGCGATTACAACAAAACATAAAAGACCTTATTATACATGAGAAATAAAATTTCTTTGGCTTTAAAGAGTCATGTACGATGGATAGGAGAAGAAAATAAAATAATTGTAAATGTTAAACAATTTATAAAAAAAAACATATTTTAGGAAAAATCTAATAATATTGTACTTGCTATGCAAAATGTAATAATTATAATAATATTGATAAATAAAGTAGTTTGATAATTTAGTTTGCTTCCTTTGAGAAGAAAATTTATGTCAAAGTAAGGCTGAAACGAGGTGGGGGAGGAGTTTTTAATTTAAATGAACGAGATCGATGTGAAATCAAAGATCCATCAGAGAGAACGGAAGTAATTCTTGAGGGTATTTATTTAATTCCTCCAAATCATAGCAACTTTGAGGAGTGTGAACTGCAGCAACTGCAGTTTGAGCTTGTTACTTGCGTCTGTGCCATAGTGAGGTAGACAAGGATAACTTATTTGGAGGCTGAGGGAGGACGTCTTCCGAAATAATTACATGGTCTAATTTTTCAGGCAAACTCATTTTAGCTCCCACAAACACAGGAAGATTTTTGTTCTTGTTTTTAATGCTCAAGCAATCGATACTTCCACTCTTTTGTTTTTGTTGTCGTTGAATTTGTTAGTGAATGGGTGTAAAGTTCTGTGAGCTCACCATTTTTCTCTTGTCATCGAAGTATTTCTCTATTTTCTCACTCGGCAGAACATGCTGAATTCCTTCATTTTCTAACCAGGCAAGAATTCTCTATTCGATATTGCAGAAATCAGAGAAATCTTCATCAGATTCTAGGTGGTCTCTTGAGGTTATCAACCCTTAGGAAATATTGTCTTCCGAAGCTTCAGGTGAATCTGTTTCAAAACAAGGCTGATGTTGTTCATTTAGCAATAAGAGGCTTCCGCAATTTAACCCAGATGAAAGGAGGCTAGTGAATTACGCCTCTGCAGCAACTGCAGTTAGCGCTGACGAGAAGTTATCTGAAGTTAAAGGAATCATTGTGAGACTACTACTTGTCTTCGGAGAATTATCTTAATCTTATTCATTATTTTGGTTGTTGTTGCAGGTGTCATCTTTTTGCTAAAAATAGTTGAGTAATTCAAGTGAAATGATTGATTTTTCTTCCATGAAAAATTTGTTTGTGTTCTGTTAATCTTTTGAGTGAGATTCTGTTAGTTGTGTTACAGTTGACAGAATTGATTAGATACAATAGCTATTACTGACGAACAGAAGGAAACAACGAAGAGATATTATGTTTAGTGTTTGAAATATTCCTTCCTTGCCTTAGCCGAAAAAAATAAGAAATTAGTTTGTTTTGTTTTTGCGATTAATTTTTGTTTTTTAAATCTAAGTTGCCGTAGTTCCTACTATTAATACTTGCCAACACAGATGCAATTTATTTAGATGGCTTATCGTCAAAGATATAATAGCGAATAAAACTAAAAGAACGCCTTACCAGTGACTGCATATTTATCTATTTCTTGCAAAAACTTTTTTGCAGATTTTAAAAATGCACTTGATCCCCTCCATTCATTCCTACTTTATAATATTTTTTTTCTTGATAATTACGTTCTATTTTAATAAATATCGTATGACGCACTAGATCTTGTGAAGTTGCCTATTTTTAATAAGGAAATCTACTCTTTCAAAAGAAATTTCCAGCTCGATGAAAGCTTGCACAAAATAAATAATGCAAAGATCAATAGGCAATACGAACTACATCCTCTCTCATATTTGCGCCATTTATTTATCACTACCCTTGCTCGATTTCTGGTGTAAGTAAAAGCATCCCCCAAAATTAATCGATTATCCTTAGCAAACAAAAAAATAACTTTGTTGAAGGTAATATTAAAATTGAAATAAATTATTGTAATTTGTTGTAACCAAATAAGGGATTTTGATTGGATTTCCATGGGTTTTAGAGTTAGAAAATATTTCTCCCCCTTACAAAGTAATCAGATATGTTAATGCCAATGATATTTAGCAAATCCCAAAACAACAACAATAATGGAGTAATATTGAACTGAAAAGTACCATGAATAATTCAAATTAGTCTTTTTCATTTCTACACTATTTCCCTGAGAAAATAATAGATTAAGTTAGTATTTTTTTAACTTTGATAGGATTTACTACATTCTTCCTCTTATTGTAAAAAGTGAAATATTTTGTTATCTTCATTTTGAATTGTCATAATATTTCCAAGCGATACATTTTTCGAGCAGAATACTTAAAATATGATGTAATCAAAAATTCAGAGAATTTTTCTAGAACATTTGATTATAAACAAATTCGACATAGAAGAGATAGAAATACCTTATTATATTGCTAATATAGAGTTTGTTGTGAAAAATTTGCTAAGTTTCTTGACTAACTTGAAAGAATTCTTTGACTTAGGAGAAAATTATTGTAATAATAAGCTAGAAAATTTGGTTCACACACTCTTTTTTTTAATATCTCTCTCGACTCCTTTTTCAAAGAGATTCATGGATGGATTTAATTGATTTTCAAGATAGAAGAGATTCTTAATTGATTGGTAAGCCCTGTCATTCAGTGGGGGGTTTTATGGTTAATTCAAGTGGCTTTTTTACCAATAATTAAATTCACTCAAAAATATTGATTTACGGGAGAAGCTAGCTGAGTTTTATCTTTAGACATAGCATCCTTAGACATATATAACAGCTTTCTAAGTTCCATTAAAACTAACCTTCCCTACTTTTTAGAAAATAATTTAAACTCCTTCAGAACTCCTAAGCATGAATTACGAAAAAGAGAGATGAAATTCAAGTACTTGATTGAGATAATATCTATTTTTAGATAAAAAATATGCCCATTCAAATTGATTTGAATTGTTAACTAGCTGGCTGGGTGATGTTGATTTATCCCTTTTTCTTTTTCTTTTTTTGTGAATGTTTTGCTCATTTGAATTTTATAATCCTTCAGATGAAATTACTTTTTTTACTTAAACATAACTGTTGTCTCTATCTTATTTAATATTATTGATTTGTTTATGGTTTCAGATTAACTCTTTTTCAAATTGATAAAAGTTCAAGTAGATAGATTTGGTTAAATTGCTAAAAAAAATGAAACTGATCGATAATCTTTCTATCTTATCTAATAAATAATGATTTTCTTGAATGAGGAATGAATTTGAGCAAATTTCAATGAACCTGAGTTTTACGTAGACTATGATGCTGCTTTCATCGCTCATTCTACTGATATTTATTTGTCTTCTAATAATTTATTTTCGCATGTGTTTTCCATTTTTAACTCAGCATTTTTCGCTTATTCTTGATTATTGCTGCTAATATTGGACATATATAGTTATTAATATTCCTCGACAGTTTGATGTGTTCCTCTGTTCATGTGCAATGTTGCCTATGAATCCTAAGTTTTGCTTGTACCTGAAATATTCTGGGGGAAAATCTTTGTTGCATCATTTAATGTCAAACAATTCGCCGAGCTACTGCTTTAGTTATTAGGCAGCTATGAGTCTCTTTCTACAGTGGTCCTCAGAGTATCTTAGACTATGTTGTTATAGTTAAAGGTGATTTTCAAAGAACCTTCACTTTATGTTCTAGGCTGATTTTTTTAAATTCCTCCAGAAGCAGCAGAAGACGAAAGAGTAAATGAGAATTTATCTTATGTAGCTTTAATTTTGCTGCTGCTATTTGGATTATTCGTTTAAGGATTCACCTACTGATGTTAATGTTGCTTAAATGTCAGAGTTCTGTTGTGATTTTCTAGTATACTCATCTTCGAAGATGCATCATCTTCTTCCATTTCATCAATATTACTGAATGATTTTTCTTCTTCGATTTGTCCATCTTCTCCTACATTTTCTTTGAAAAGCTCAATTGCTTCGCTGACACCGTGTACTGGATCTTCTGAGCACCTTATGAACTCATCGTAAATCCCAGTGAGAAATGCAAATACAGGACAGCTACTTGTGCGAGTTGCATATAACTCAATGAACTGCACTTCTAAATATATTTCAGGCTTTGCATATAGTATCACGAAATTATAAATCGCGTTGAAATCATCTGCTTCTAATTTCAAAGTTGTGATCTTTTTCTTCTTGGACTTTTGTTTTTGCTGAATTCCATCGAGAATCTTAACCATTTTATCTCGTAATTCCTTGAATTAAACTTATTTAAGAAAGGGAGATGATGTACAGCAAATGTCTTCGAATAATTCATCTAGTGATTCAAATGGGTTGAGTTTATCATCTTTAGAGATGAATTTTAGCTTCCCGTGAAATGCATTCTTCACGGATACTTATTATTTAAGCTACACGAAGAGCTTTTTCAATAGATTGAGGCTTTTCTGGAGTGACAATGAAATAGCAGTTCTAGCAATAATACAGATGTATGTGTTATCGAAAACAACTTTTCTCACAAAAATGTCAAATATTGCATCTTTTTGATCTTAATTGAATTTCGGTTCTAGCAGTTATTTTCCATAAATTTCGTTGAGATACTTCTTCAAGAGATCTACAAAGAAGAGGATATCTTTGCGAATTGATGATTCAATATCCGGCATAGATTCAAGATCAAACCCGCTTAAAGGCTCCGATTCTTGAGTTATATTGAATTTATCACATATTAGCTCACTGAATTTATCGATTAAATCTCTAACTATGTGTTAGTTCTTGCCAACTTTTTCGTACAAATAATTAAAGAGGAATTTTTATATTTATACTTGTGGACAACTAAAATCCTAGAATGGATTTGACATGCTATTTTCGATGATCTCGTTGGGGAGTTAAAATGATGCGTTACCTTTGAAGGACATGGAATGCCCTTTGTTTCCAAAAAATGAATCGTTTCGGTTCACTTCCCAAACATCTGACACAGCATTATTGTTGTTATTATTTAATCCTGATTATTTCATATTTTCATTGTTATTGTTGTTCACATTCGCTAGATGGTAAAAGCTTGGAGACATTTGAAGGGAGGGATTATCAAAAACAGAAGGTGTACTTAGTGTCTTTTTGATTTTCAATTGATACTAATTCCTATCTTGCCTAACCATATCCTCCACGAAGGCCTGCAGTTATCTCTGCATTTCTGCTTTGTCTGGTTCTTAGTCGAGCTTCATCAGGATGTCTTTATAAAATCATGAAACAAACACATTTAAAATGATTATTTTATATATTAAATGCCTTCTTTCACAGCAATTGCTGCATTCTAAAAATAAAAAAGTTTAATTGAAAAATCAAGCCTTTTAAGTCCATTTCCTTGTGTTACTCGTTGTTTAATTAAATCTAAAAATATATTTACCTCTTGCTTCGGATGTAGCAGCTTTAAGATTTAGATAAAGACGTTCAAATTTCTGTGGATTCGTGCTTTCGACGAGTTATTTAAATGGAACCATGTATGTCGAAAAGTCTCCTCGAGAATTCTGCTGATTCTCTATTCTCTGTCGCTCAATCAAATTTATCAGCACTCGCTTGTATGACTAGATAACAATAACAATAATTACTCTTTTTAGAATTATTGCATTGTGGATTTTTTATTTATTTTTTTGTTTTATATCATGGAAAAACAAAAGGGAGATCAAACCCTCGTTCATTTGAGGGATCTACTCTCCCTTGCTCTTTCCATGTATTCTTATTGTCTGAAATGCTTACCTCTCCAGTGATTTTCTTGGTGGATTCTTCATCATCTGAGGTGTTTCGGTCAATAGTTATCTCAGAGTAAGTTCGCTTGCATTTTTCGATGATTCGCTGCGTCTTGCGATTAGTATTGTAATATTGTTTAGAAGCTTTGAAGGTGTCTTTGGTGTTTATTTTATATTCTTCTTAGCAATAAGAGACTTGGCATCCCATGTTTTTAGATAGATAGATCTAACCCTAGTTTTTGCAATCCAAAAGGAGGGAGAAAATGTCAGAAGACGGCTTTTTTTTATATTAAAGTTGATTTGAAAAGTGATTTTTGTTTATTTTTCAGCTTATTTCTTTTACTTTTTTTGTAAAAGGCGTTTAGTGTATACCCAGTCCTTAAATAATCAAATAATGAGTAACCCTCATATCGAGGGAGAGACAAATGTATATATGTGCATCTTATTTGATTATTAGAGAGGATTCTTTTAAGGAAAATGCGGGAATTGTTTAAGCAATTTTGCAGAAATAATTGTTTTTGACATGTAATTAATTTTAGATTTAAAACCATGATTAATTTTCTAATTAAAACTTATTTAATTTTTTTGGTAGTAAAAGGGTAGTTTTTGCTTTGGATTTGAAGGCTAGAAATTAGCTTAAAATAAATCCCTTTTCATTGTGGTAATAATACTTCTTACCCAATTATTTTACTTCTTTCTGGATTTTTTTTTAAACAACAACTACAAATCCTAAAAATCATTTGCACCAATTAAATCAGTCTAATTTCGTTTTCTTAGTCGAAGGATGTTCTTCAAAAATAATGTCATCATCATCATCTTAATTTTCTCCCTTTTTCTCACTATTTTATCCTTAGCCTTAAGTAAGTTATCCTGATGAAGATTAAGATGGTCTTTTTCCATTTAAAGAAGTAATAGTTTCTTCAGCAATTTCTTGACAAATCTCTAAATCATCTGAATCTTCATCTTCATCTATGGCAAATTCATCACCTAATTTTCCAGTGCCCGAAACGCTCAGTTTCTTTTCATTGAGTGCCTTTTAATCTTATGCAATTTTTGCTTCAGCTGCTGCTTGTCTTTAGAAAAGCTTCGTCCAAGTGAGGTTGTTATCCTTACTTGGGATTTAATGTGTCACAGCTAGCTCAAGAATTCCTGGAACATGGCAGAAGAGATACGAACCGATGATTGCATTAGTATCATAGTCATTTACGATAATTCTGCTATCCGCTAATCCCTTGAAGAAATGATCAAAATTTAATTATCTTTTCTTGGCATTTTAATCCATTTCATCTTCCTCCATGTCTTCGCTGTCCTCGTAGAGAATATATTATCCAAATGAAATCGAATAGTCCTTCAATTTTTTATTATTTTCAGCACTATCATCACTTTCGTCATCTTCCTCTTCTTCCTCAACATTTTTATCATCTGTTTTCTTGATTTGATCGATAACTTACTCAATAAACTTCCCAAGGTTGACAGCAGTAAAATCGCACTCGATTATTGATGGCAGAAGGTTAACATTGCAGGAGAGACATTCTTCGTTGTTCTTTCCTGGATTCACATCCAACACTTTCGTCTTCAAATCATTTTATATGTACAGCTCTCGACTGTTCAAGGATTTTCGGCTAAAATTTTGATGATTAACGTTGCCATTAACGTTGTCCTTTTCTAATTTGAGGAATTATCTCTGCAGATACTTAAGTGTTTCAGTGATTTCAATCCCGCTGACAATCGAATTTGTACTTGCAATTGCAGGCACGATACTTCCAGCTACCTCTTTCACTTAGAATTATGTCTAGCAAGGGAGACCAAACACATAACATCTGAGATTACAAGCAGCTGTGATGAACTTCATGATAACATTGTCATCTTTTTCGAAAGGTACACATCCTGATTTTGCTTTCTCCGTCATTAATCTCTCGAAGCTATCCACGAAGATCTACATGTAAACTTCAGCTGGATGCGTTGATTGCAAGAATTAAAGATCTTGTCTGTCTAAATACTTGATTTTTGTTAAATTATTTTGTTGTGATTCTACTAACTAGCATTCACGCGAGTCTGCAGCATCTTCATTCGATTCCTCAACAATTTAGCTGATCCCAGCTGAAGAAGTTTCATTTAATATCACTTGTAGCTCTTCTCTTTTTAGAACTAGCAAATGCTGAAATTTAATATTCTCTTCTCCTTCTTTCTGTCTCAAAACATCAGTTTCAAATATTGACTTGAATAACTCAACTCCTCTTTCATAATTGGAATGACTCCCTTCAGATATCGACTGCGCAATGTCAGAGAGTAAATTAGAATCATCATCTTCTTCAAGCTACCCACTGAACAACACAGTGAACAGATATTTAGCCCAGATAATGCAGTGCACAGGTTTCTCTGGAAGAGTTCTAATAGTGCATGCTGGATAGCTCTTCTTGTTTTCAGATCTTGGAAAGCAATCGTAGCATCTGGTTTCACCACGCTTGAGAAGGAAGCTCTATCCCTTATATCCAGTAGTACCAGCGTCAATGAGAGGAATATCCGCGATCATACACTGCTTATTAACAAAGGAACGTGTTTCTTAGTTATCCAACGCCATAATAACTAGCTGGAATTTTCTGAAAAACTTCAATCCAAATTCCGCATCTCGAATATTGGAACTGTATGATTCGATCTTGAGGTGAGGATAATCTTCCATGAGGACTTCCTTAGCCACATGTGCCTAGAGAATAAAAGTTCAAAAATAGGTAAAAACTTGGGAAATCGATTTAAATATCTAGATTAATGATATTTCATTTCCAAAGTACATACACCTGTGATGAAGATTACAAGAACATTTTAAATTTTGACTGCTTTTCAAGAGAATATTTTCAATTCAAAACACAACGAAATTTACCTTATAATGTCCTCTGTGATGTTTTCTAAAGAGAAACTACCTATTAAGATTGGACACTTCAATCGTATCGAGGTCAAGAATATGCAAAGATTCCAGCTGGAACTATGTGAGTACTTTAAGAACTTCACAGCCTATTCCACCCACGCCAATCAGCAGTACATTCACTGAGCCTAAGTACTTCACAAATTCCTTGCCAAGTAGTAGCTAGTTCACACGGTTAGTAGTTGAAAATGCCATTGCTTCAGTTTTATTGCTATTTTTTGATCCCTTAAACACACACGACACGCAGTTTGACAATCTAGAATTCTTAATTTTTATTTTTTTTTATGAGAGATGATATTCTTTTAAAACATCTCGTAATTCATAAATTATGTGGGGGGTTTTCAAAGAATTAAGTATCTAGAGCAAAGTTAAGAGCAAAAAGCAGATCATTTTTATTGAGATTTACATCTAAAGGATTTATCAAATCTACCCACTCCCACATATCATTTTGTTTCTATTAATTTGATCA
>Ga0302271_10001080_pt1 | contig 26699 bp, 13 predicted proteins | sample III_Bog_N1_1_FD_198767 | JGI IMG/M metagenome (GOLD analysis project Ga0302271, IMG submission 198767) | Peat permafrost microbial communities from Stordalen Mire near Abisko, Sweden - III_Bog_N1_1 | ecosystem: Environmental > Terrestrial > Soil > Wetlands > Peat | place: Sweden: Abisko... | reverse complement strand
AGGAATGGCTTGCAGCTTCTCTGTTTTGAATGGCATCCCATTGTCTGCGCACAGCAATATGCACATTGTTACTGATCTTACTGTTATTGTTAGCATTCATGCTGTCGTAGCTCTCCCTGTTGTTGTTGTTGTTGTTGTTATTCGTGTGATGCGTGATGAAAGCAAATTCTGGGGAAGTTTTCTTATTGGGAATAGCTCTGTATTTGCTTTGTAGATGATTTCTATTTGCTAGATTAGAGTCAATGGCTGTCTTGCTGGAGACATTCGATGTGCTGCTTAAGTCACTGATGCTTGCATATGTAATTGCAGTGTTGTTGTTATGACAACCATTTGAACTATTACGAGTATAATTCACAATAATGTTATTGTTATTGCTGCTATTCTTCTGATGTAGACTGTACGGTCCAGTGCTATTGAACTCTTTCTAATTCATATTGCTGTTTGCATATCCTATGGGTGCTTGCATTCTACTTTCCATCGATATTTTGTTAATGCTTTGTTGACTCACATTCTTATTGAGATACAACTGCTTCAAAGGTGCTTGCGGATCACTAGTATTAGCATTAACACCACCCCCAACGATACCATTACTATATCTGCTGTTGTCAAAGAGTTTCTTCATGATATCTTACTTCGATTCCTTTATCCTGATACCTTTAGTCTCCTCGACAATTCGTTTCAGTGAATGCTAATTCTAAGGATCGATGTTCTCCTTGTCATCATTCTTCTCTGTTACTTTGATTATCCTACTATTGTTGGTAGTGTTCCCAGATACAGCTCCAGCTCCAGCAGCTCCGATTGTGATACTTCTGTTCTTTTTCAAGAAGAAATAAGGGTTGTTTAGAAGAGCAGCTTGATCACCACTACTGCTACTAGGTAATCGATCAGAACAAGGATTCCGAGCATCATAGGGAAGATTATTATTGCTACGATTGCTGTCACTGCTCATCGGTCGACTTGATATGCTACTAGAGCTATTACAATTACTGCTAACAACTAGATTATTGATCATATTATAATTTTTTCCTGGAACATTACTAATCTTATCAGTGTTCCCCTTAGTGCTATCAACTATCCTATTGTTGTTAAATGTGGTCTTATTAGTATCGACTAACACCTGTTCTTATTCAACATTGTATGCGCTATTATTCTCTGCTATGGCTTTATTCGTTTAATTGCTATTAGTCGTATTAATATTATTGTTCGATTGCTTGATGCTAAGTGATTTGGTTTGCTTGAGCAGATGAGCATATTATGTGTCAATATCAATCAATCTAGCATATTTGCTTCTCATTGATACGCCCTTTATGCATTACTATTATGATTATGCTTAAACTGGTTGTGCCTTCTTCTTAATCGCTCGAATGTCTTCTTGATCATAGCTATATGTGCGCAGTCTTCTTTGAATCACTAATTATTGCTCTTCGCCTGATTACTGCTCTACTCTGTCAGTTTAATTCTGCTCTGCTTCGTTGCATTCTGTTTTGCTTATTGCTGCAACTGCTGTTGTATTCTCGAAATTACTGTTACTTCTCCCATTGGTATTGCCATGATTGAGACTACTAAATCCTCTAGGAATTCCATTTGGTTTATCGTTTGCTGTTTTGTTTGATAAAGGTTGCTCTATTGTCTTGGAATTCCTACTATCATTGATAGAATGGCTGTTTGTTGATGGAACTACTTATGATGCCTATGCTTGCTCTTTCGCATTGAATGGCATCAATGCTTACTGTTACTGTTATTACTGCTATTGCTCTTTCGGCATATTATTATCTAGGTCTGCTGGGAAGTATGCTCGAATGTACAAATGAAAGTTCTCAAAGAATTCATCCTCTGCTGACTTGATCATTATTATTCCAAGCACTAATAATCTCTCTCTTTCTCTGAATAATTTGGTAGTCTATCTTTGATGATTCTTCTTGCGATACTTGCTCTCCTTGCACTTTTTCCACTGACTAGATAAATTCTTCTTTTTTGCTTTGAAGTTAGTCACTTGAATTCAAATCAAAAAAATAATTAATAAAGATACAAAAAGACCGTTTAGTTTGTTGTGTAGTAGTTATTAATTGATTTGTCTCTCTGTTAAAATCTCCAATCAATAGAGCAATCAAAGCAACACTTCAAATATTTGAAGAACCTTAACAGTCTTACGTAATATTAAGCCCACAAAACAATTACTACTACTCTTTGTTAATTGTATTTCGATATTTCATTGAAATGCATGAGGATTCAAACAAACAAATTATTGATTACATTTACATATATTTTGTGATTATTGCATAATCATAATCTCACTCTTAACCCACCAGCAAGCTCATTCCAGAAAGAATAGTCTTCCTTCTTTTATCTTCCAGACAGCTATTTGGGATTGAGATACAATAAAACTAATACAATTATTCCAAGACTCGAAGTTGTATCTATCCTTCAATTACAATAATAAAAAGTATTATTTTTTTATTTTATTTTAGCTGAATTCTCATTTTTATCTATTTTTTGTTTTCTATTTTTTTGATTGTTTTTTCCTGGCTTGATTTGAATTGTCTTCTACTTTTGACTAAATAGCAGAATCAGCAGAGGTAGAAGTATTATTAATACTTTAAGCTAATTGTTGGTTGGATTAATACACTACTTATCCTCCTAATATTGCTTGATAGCTCTCATCTTTTCTTTAATAGTAGCATTATTAATTTTATTGATATGGGATTTTTCTAATATATTAGTTTTGTTGATTTTGTTAATTTTGTTAAATGTATTGTTATTATTATTAGCATTGCTATTTTTGTGAATAAAGGTCATCTTACTAAGGCAACATCATCTCGTTATTAAAAAAATTTTGAAAGTAGTACTGGTCAGTTGATTATTGATACTATTGATTGTTCTTATAATACTAGCTCTAATCTTAATTTTTATCTGACCGTGGCTGGCATTATTCATTTCTGTTCTACGTTGATTATTAGCTATTGTATTGAGACTATTGATAACGCTAGTTAAATTATTACTACTACCTCCCTTAACCATACTCCTACCTGTTATCTTATTATTATTCGCTGTTTCTTTCTGACTATTAGTCTCTATAAACCTATGAAAGTGCCTATTAAATCCCTTCTCTAATCACATCTAATTTCTTTTCATAATCCTACCTTATCTTCACGAAAGTCTTTAAAATATTAACATCACCTTTCCTTCCTATTTCTAATTCCATTGCTTTTCTCAGCTAATAAAGAATTTATTCCTTCCCCTCATCCCCCTACTTCTTATTCTTATTTAATTCTAACTCCAAATTCTTAACAATACTCTCTTCTTTCGCAGTTTCCTCCTAGATTAACTTCTATTTCTCCTTCTTTCTCCTGTAACTTTTATCAAACCTTCCTTCATAAAGCTTAATCACTACATTATTCTTTAACATCTCAGAATATATCTGTTCTAACTCTTTTGAAGTTAAAACAGTGTTTCTATCATTATCCTACTAAAACTTATCTTAACCTGCTAATTGCAATTTTTTCTTTTTCTTTTACTTTTCACCATCTTCATTTGCTTATCTTTTAAGCATATCATGACATTATTTTCCTGCTTGCTCTTGCATTTAGTCTGTATTCGAATTGAATTTATTAATATCCCTGTCATTAAGGAGTAAATTCACTCTCTTTTGTTTGCTTTCTGCTAATTCTTTCAATTGGTCTAATACCCTCTTTACATCTTCATCAAGTTCATTGTTTGATTCTATCTAATAAATAATATTATCTACTTCATATCGATATTTATTAAACTCCTACTACAGATTTTAGATCTTCATCTCATTCTAGAAACTCTTATCTCTTAACGGGAAGAACTTATCATACTTAGAAGCATCCAACTAATAATTGTTCCCATAAATACGATTCTCATTCATTTAATTTTCTCTTTGATCCCTGTCTTGTTAATTGTCGTTCTCTGGCATGAATCGATCTAATTACCTGCAACTACTCTACTTATTAGGTTCTTTCTGAAATAGATTTCTACCTGAAAAAACTGTAGAATAACGAACCAAACCTATTCTACTGAATTCTTCCTTCCTCCCATAGATCTTATCTCCTTCTAAGAGTGGCTTTCCAAAAATGAATGATTTCCATAATTTATGCATCATTGCGATGTCCTAATAATATTAAGGATTGCTTTATATCTCAATCCTATTCTTCTTCTCCATTTCATCTAATCCTGGAAATTCCTTGAGAGCTGCTAAACTATTTGATTTAATTACTTAGTTGAATACTCTTTATAAATCAATTTTACCCGATTTATCTTCGATTTTTTATTTGCATAGAAATAACCATTTAAGATTAAAATATCCAAACCATATGTTCTCCCATAACCCAAAAGACTTATCGATGTTGAATCTACCCGTGACCTCCGCTATTCCTAGGAGAATTCCTTGAAATATAAAGAACAAGATAAGTTTACGATTTTGGTCTTTTAAATTAACTTCAATTATCTTAGGTATCCAGCTATATCCTGTCCAAAGGCAGTACTTCACAGCTTTGTGGAAGTGTTCAATATAGCCATAATTTATTGGCAACATTAACGAGTTGCTTGAGTAATTTAGCTCTCTTTGCTTATTCACTTCGCTCAATCCTACGTGCATTTTCCTAACTGATTCGATGTTAGTGTAATCTGCTTCAACGTATGGTGGGATAAACACATAGGATTAAGGATTACAGTTATCCTCTTTCTCCTATGGCTACTGCTATTGAGGAGATCTATCACTGTTGTCGCTGTTAATGTCATTTTCGTCACTGCCCAAAGAAGGACTATCCTCATCGTAGTTGTCTTCATCAATGAACTTACTGAAGTTCAGAGAAGATTTGGAATGAGGATTATCCTAATTCTCAGGGTCTTATGATGACATTAGGTGAGTGAGTTATTCTTGTATGAATAATAATTAGATTGCTGGCTTGTATTTTTTTCTATTTTTTGTTTACGAGTTAGCTCTCAACGAATCTTTTAAAATCTCTTGTGAATTAATATTCAAAGTGTATGTGAGTTTGAAAATGTCTCATAATTAGGTATATTTTAGGGGAAAGAATGGGGGGGGAGAGAGAGAGAAGATCATAATTATAATATTTCCTGGCTCAAATCAGATTGATACCCATAGTGGATTTTATAGTAATAATGTTATTTATTTCTTTTTTCAAAGGTTTGACATCAACAATAGAAATAATATGAAAAATAATTGATAAACCAAAGGGAAGACTGTCCATAGATGTCCTCTTAATCGAGCTCACATTCTCAGTTACTTATGCAATGTTTGTAACTAATTACAGCTAACACTCCTTATTTTCATCATTTGCTATTAGTACCCTTTTTACTTTGGTTACTATTGCTGAATCTGCTATGCAATACCTGCAGATAACTGTGCATTCCCTCTTTATGATACATGTTCATCTTGACTATGCTATCTATTTTATTTCATGAATGAAAACTCCTTAGGAACAGTGATTCGTTTGCTCGCTATTCCACTAGTCAGTGACATCTACGACTATTATTGTTTCAATAGTCGCTTGTTTTTGGCAGCTTCGACTCTTTAGAAATACTATTCAAGCCCTCTCCGATTGAAATCAGTGATATACTCTAATGTGTCGCGAGCAGATGATAACTAAGAAGAAGGAGAGTTACTTGAAAATTATGCAGTCGATTAGTAGTTGGTATTATCAGTGTTGCTAGATGGAAAAGGAAGAGATTCATTAGACATAATAGGTTGTTTAGATTGATAATGTAATTGTTAGTCTCTATGTTCCCCTAGGCTATTATTCTCTTCCCCATATTACTCATTTCCATTTTAGCTATCTCTGTCAGTTAAACCAATCCCTTATTCTCCTTCTCTATTGATCCTTCCTAGAGCCTATCTATTACTGTTTGTTCTTAGCTGCTAGTGAATTTAATTCTGTTATTGCTTGTGATTATTGCTGATAGTGACAGGTGCAAATGTGCAATGTCTAAGCGCATTGACTTATGCTTCAGCAACAGCAGTATCTATCTTTGCTTATTTTTTATTCAGCCATATTTCAGATCGCTATGCAATATCCATAGGATAATTACTCGAATGTCTATTATTATTATCATCATCATTATCTTCCCCTGTCTATTAGCTCTATCTGCTGATATTCTTCGTCGCTTTAAGATTCGGTTTGAAAGTCAATCCAGCAGCATCAATAGCTTCTTTGCTTCTAGCAGCTTCAATCGCTCTCTTAGCTAGAATAACCTCATGCTATTTATAAAGTCTCTCCCATCTGTGCTATGGCTGTTATTATGTATTTATATTATCATTCTCTGATTGTATCCTGTTGGTGCTATTATTCTCTTCTAATGAAGACACACTAATCTATTTGATTTGCTAATCATTCACCAGTTATTACTCCGAACCATGCTAAGAATCCCTAAAGAATGCACTCTAAAATGTATTCCTCTTATCATGACTACCCTGCTGATATCCATCTTCGCCTTGCGCACGATCAAGATTAGTATCCTAATCAATCTCCAATGAGTCAGTTAGTATCGATGATATCATTGCATCCTCTTCATCAACTCCTTCATTATCTCCATAGCTATTATCCTTTTAGTTTTCTTCATTATTTTATTTTCCCTCTATCTATTCCTTCTTTTTATTCTTCTTGTAATTACTATTAACCGTTGGTTTGAATTTACATTGTCCTTCAATATTGTCTCTCATAGCTTGAATATTAGCTTACTTCTTCAGCAACGAAGACACACTTAATCGCACATAAGCGTTTTCCATGTTCTCAGCCATTTTCATTGATTTCTTTGACAACATCGGATTGAAGCTGTACTCAGGTACAACAACATCATGGCAGCTATTAGTATTCCTGTGAAGATACTAGCTTTAGCTTTTAACAACAGCCGTCTAGTCCCTTTATGCAGATATTATCTAAGGATCGTCGTTCTCCTTATCTCGATCTGATTACCCATACCATAAATTGTTTTAAGAAGTTTGTGATTTTGGCTATGACTGTCGTTGATATGTACCCTTTATGTTAATACCATCTTTATTCGAAGCTACTTGTGATTGTTACTGCAACTTTTGAGCCTTACTAGAGTAGTTGTTGTTATTGCTATTCCAGCTATTACTCTTACTTTATGTTTATCGATTATTCGAATAGCAAGATATCTACTTATTAGATTGATTACTTTGGTAAGATCTACTTACTCCTCCTCCTGTGTTTGAATTCATCGATAACTGTTAATGTTGATATTGCTATTTTCCTTGAAGATTGTTCTTGGACGGTACATGATCTTCTTATCCAAGATCTTCAATAGTAAATAAGTTCTTATTTTTAGCTTTAAGGGCATTTAAAGTTACCAGTGTATTATGTTTAGTATGTGTTAAATTACTCGGATAATGATGAGATTATCCTTATGCCTGCTGTTTTTCCGTTTGAAACTGAAATCCTGCTGCTGGAGGTGATATCACAGTATATTCCTTAGCAATCGAAGGATGTGTGCTGTATTACTGTTATTGTTGTTGTCTAGATGACATGAACTACTCAAACTCATCTATTGATATCACAGGGTATTACGATCGTAGTTATGATTACTACCCTTGATGTTATTGTTGCTATTATGGCTGCTACTACTATTATTACATCTTCTATCTCATATTTTATCTTTTTTTCTCTCTTTCTATTTAAAAACAATCTATCTAACTCTTTTGGGGGGGGGAGATTATTATTAACAATAATCATTTTTTGAATTTAAAACTGCCCTTTTCTTAGCAGAAGAAGAACCTATCCAAACTGTCTAAATTTCGTTATTCTGTTTAAACAAAATATCAAATGAACCCCAGCGAATTATAAAATATATTCGATTATTATGCTTCATTTGCATCAAACATACGCGCATGCACGCACACAGCAGGATAAAAAAATTAATTATATTTTTGCTATTTAATTAGCTGAGTTATGAGCTCTTTCAAATGAATCACCTCTCTTTATTATTAATTGTTTCTTATTATCTTATTAAAAAATAATTGTATTTGATATTGTTTTGTTAATAAAAATCTGCTTGTATTTCTTCATAATTAATTAATTATTCTAGTGGAGTTGTCTTTAGTGCTCTTCTCCATGCCAACACTGATTATATTTATCTCTCTTTCATCTACTGGCTGCTTGACCTAAAACAATCATTTATTATTAGTATTAACATTTATTAAATTAAATAAAAAGTTGTTTTTCTCAGCAGTTACTTAGCTTCCTTTCGATGTCTCTTCTGAGGACTTCAAGGGAATTGTAATCAAGATCCTTCATCAGTGACATAATCGCACAAACGATATTTTAGTTTCTGTTGAATGACTACTAATTATCACAGTCGTCTTATGCGTTCTAATTGAAATAATAGCAAATTATTAAGAATTATTACAAAAAATAAATAATAATAAAGCTATGTTATGCCAACGAAGGAGACTATTTATTACCTCATCGAATCCTGATTACTGATAAACATGATTACTGCTGATACCGTTGACATTTCTCTAAGAGTACGCCTATTGCTAGGTGATTTAAGCTGCTGTAGATCCACCAATAGGGGATTTACCTCCTTAATTCAACAATTAAGAAGCAGAACTGCCATTGTTAATCAAGCTAGCAGAAGATTTATATTATTATGCATTATTGCTACTATTATTATTGATAGGAGATGTTCCTTTGCTGTAGGAGTTATTATTAATAGGAGATTACGCTTCTTTGGGTGTGTTATGAGAATTATTTTCTTAATTTTACAAAACCTCATCATTGTTATTGTTCCAAGAATTGCTTTCTTAAACAAATTACGCGCTTGACCTATCTTCTTCTGTGATATTCAAGTTATCTAGCTTATCTAATCCAGGTAGTGCATTGATGACAATCTATCGATAATTTGGGATACTTGCGCATGGATTATCACTTAACCATAGGACTTTTAGATTATTCAATGGGACTAAATGGCGAATTTCAGAGAGATTGCTGATGGAGTTCTTACGAAGATAAAGTTCTTTTAATTTTGGACAATTACCAATTTCTTTCAGTGTGGCAATTTTATTGACTGAGAGGGATAGTACTTCGAGATTTGGCATGATTTTTAGGACTTTTAGATCATCGATGTCTTGACCCCAGAGATTTAGATTTCGGATCAACCCAAGAGAATCTTATCTGGTTTTCATTTTTATTAGCTCTTCACTTAACGCTTTACCCATGGAGATAGTTGAAGGGGTGGATGGGAGATGATAGTATGTATGAGTGTGTGGTTCTCTCTTTCTTTAAGTCTTTGGAATCTCTTCTTTTTTTTTGAAAGTCCTTCTTTTCTTCTTGTTTTTTCCTTTTGAAATATGAATTTTTTTGTGGATTTTCTCTTTGTTAAAACACTTAATTCAGTTTGAAATGACCAAAATAATCTGAAAAATCTATCATTTTGAGAAGTCTCAACCTATCTACTTTATCTTTTTTTTTGAGTGTTTATTTTTAAAATCAGTGTTGAATTTGTTCGTCTTCTTTTACAAAGCAATTCTTTTAAAAAAAGGTGGGTTTGCTTTTCTTCTTGTTTTCTTTGTTTTTCTCTTTCAAGTTTTCTGCTCTCTTATTTTGAATTGGCTATTACTTATTATTTGTAAAAAAGCAGCTGCTTTTTTATCAGTGAATCCTCCTCAAATTTCTGTAAAGAATGCAATAGCAACACCATAGAAGAAAAATTTAAAAAGAAAATTTGAAAAATCCAATAATTTATCAAAATATTGTTTGAATGTGAGAATATTTATGATAACCCAAAAGATCTAAAAAATTGAAGAGCCATCAATGATTATCAAATAAACAGTGTTTGTTGAATGATATGGCTGGACTGAAAAATGGTCACCTTTGTATTAATCAACTTCAATAAGAACAAGTAAAACCATATAATAGACTTAAGCTTAAATTTGAGGAATGAACAATCAGATTAAAAAACTTCTATTGACTTTCTTCTCAAAATTTTATATGTTCTTCTCGTTAACCTTAGGAGAAATAGCTATTTTTGGTTAGAAAATGTTTCAAAGTAAATTTATTTAAAAGTCTTTTTTTATTCAATTTATTAAGCAAAATTTTGATTATTTTTGAGTCAAAAATCTTCAAATACCAGTAATTAAAAATAACTTTAAGGAGTAAACATAAAATAAAAGGGATCTTGTTGCATAATTAACTACTATTTTTAACTGCATAAAAAACAAATCAAATCAAATCTTATGGTCAAAAATATTTTCAGGGAACAATCAAATCGATTTATCTTACTTTAGCTATGCCTTTACCTTAAGACGTATTTTAACCACAATGTTCTTATGGCCAGCAGAAAAATACAAAAAATTTCTCCGCTTGAAAAATGATTAATTCAGGAGATTTATTAGAAGAACTTGAGTTAAGATTGTTTCCAAGATTAATTATTTTTCTTGCGTCAGTTTGAAGATTAAGATCTATTTATTTGATTTTAAATAACATATTTTTGATAGAATATTTTTGGATAAAATATATGATTATTATATTATTATTATTATTTTTGTAATTTAATTTTTCTTACACGGTAAAACAAGAGAATCCCAAGGTAAATGTTCAGATTACGAAATGAAAAAGAGGGGGAGTGAGTAGAACATCAAAATGCCCAATTAATGTTATTTTTATGTAACTAAAAGCATAAGAAAAGGATCGAGTAAAGAAATAAACTCAGGTTGTTTTGGAGGCGGGGAAGGGAGTTATTTCTCATGAGATTTTTGATTGGGGTGATAAAGTGTGACTTTTAAGGAACTTTTCTTTTTATCAAGGCCTACGAGAAACAGAGAGAGAGAGAGTGAGTGTATTTTCTCGATTTAATTAATTGTCCTTTCTCATTCAATCAATTTTCAAATTGACGTCAACGGGTTAAAGTGTAAATGAGAAGGGAGAACGAAGAAACTGGATCTTCTAAACTTTCTTCAAGAGAGTTCTTCTCGCACAAAGAAATCCTTACTGTTGATACTTTCCACAATCTTAAAACAGCAGGCTAAGCTTATCTAGAAGATATCAACAACACCCATTCGAATTCTAATTCTAAACACCTCACTAATGGTTCTAAACCTCCTGGTGGTCTCATAAGCTTTGGTGACACAACCAATGATCTCCCATAAGATAAACACAATAACTACAAGATTAAACTAAATGATTAACTTCCTGAAGACTATTAATTCAAGGAAGATGAAAGGCTATCTAAGAAATGTTCACTCGATCAATATCTTGGGTCTCTTCCACCTCCACCTCGTTTGAAGAACACCTTTGAGAGTGGATTCATAGATCATGATAACCTTATTCTGGCTTTTAAAAACAAAGAAATTGATAGCAGTGATGATAAAGATGACAGAAATGATTTTGGATTTGAAGGTATTGAGAAGAAAATGTAAGTTCTAATATCGGATAGAACTCTTGAGACATGCTAAGCGACAAATGCATAGATTGTCAGTAATAGAGGATCGAAAGAGTAATTGGAAGAGAATATCGAAATTAATAATAAAAAGAAAAGAAATATTAATAGTTTAGAATAATAATTAGATTTAAAAGATAGTGAATAAAAATCTCAATCGCCTCAACTAAATATTGAAGGAAAACAAAAGAGAAAAAAACCCAGCATAAGTAACAGTGATGAAGATAACGATGACAATAGTAGTAGTGACTCTTCATCGAGTAGTAGTAATAACAATAATAGTCATTACGTCAACGATTATTTTGACTTAGGTGCGCACAGCTAGAATAATTTAAATCCAGGGAGTCTATGTCATAAAGATGGAAATGATCAAGCAGCTATTAACAGCGCAAGAACCCCTAAATGTATCAAACAAAACAAAAAACAAGGTCATAACAAAAAACATAAACACAGTAATGATATGGCTACTAAAGAAAAATCTGAAATACCTCTCAAATTACCAACTAACAAACGAAAACAATCTACTTCCAATGATTTAGAAGTTAAATCAGGGTTATCAATGAGTGTAAACGATATTGACATTATAGCTACGTCAAACCACGGAAATGGCATGATAATACGATAATGTTCTTCTACTGAAGAAATCGGAGGACTCCAAACAGGAAAGAATATAACTTCTACTGGAGAAACCCTTAAAAAGAATCTCCGGTAAGCCATGGTAGATTCAGCCCTACGTCCTAAGAGTCGAGTCAGTAAGATAATCACCGAAAGCTTTAGGCAGAATAGTCGGATAATAACTCCATCAGATTCGACATTTCCGAATTTAGCTACAAGTAACTTTGGTAAAAAAAGTGAAATGGGTATTAACAATAGCAAAAAATTATTAGAAAAATCTAAAAAAGAATCATCGAAAGCAGCTAAACCACCTAATCTCTTTGGTGTTGTGCTGCGTTTGAAAGCAAAAGCTGTGAGATTAGCTTGGAAATCTGAATCAAGAAAACTAGCAATGCTTGCTAAGTAATAGTTTTCATTTTTAAAAGATCTAAGTTTAGGATTCTCCAATATATATTAATCTTCTAAGGATCAACTCAGTAATGGATTTGATGACTCTAAGCTCTTAGGCTTCAATTCAAAAGCCACTAAATCATCTGGGTTAATGAACAAATCAACCTTCAATAATCTCAGGACTAAAATAAATTTATTGAATATTGGTGTGTTCGCACCATAATGGCGTCTCAAATTCCTCTGGGATTTCCTCGTGAGCTTATCCATTGGATTGTTCTTTTTTATGCTACCATTGAGATTAATTTATGATGATATGCTATTAAAAGATCATTTTGGAGTTAATGGATTAGATATTTTCTTCTGTTTAGTCAGCTCATTAGATGTGATACTAACTATTAACACATCGCAATTCTCAAAAGGGAAACTCATCAACGATAGAACTTAATTGCTATATTCGTTAATTTCGAAAAAAGAAGGGATTCTCTAACTCCTTGCTGCTACAGCTATGTGGCTGTGTATGCTCACTGATAGGCTTCTATATAACATCGATTCGACTGCACTTAGTATCTGCGAGATCATTCTTATTTTTCGACTCCTATCATTGGATTCCCTGCAACATGCGCTAGCAGATCGATTCCATTTCAAGAGAGTCCCTAGAGGTGCTGTATAACTTGTTTAAATTCTATTTAATTTATTCGCTGTTTCCCATATCTTCGCATCGTTATGGCTGTTACTAGGGAAGCATGACTAGTAGCTATCCTAATCTGACTACCTTCAATGTGTAGCATACAACACCAACACGAGCAACAATACTTCCTCACCATATTCTTATAAATCCTACGCTGCTAATAACACCTGCGTATTTTCCTGGATGGATAAATTTAGATATACAACTGATTTATATTCAAATTCTGATTCAGTTATCTACGGTGAGTATCTTCGAGCGTATTATTTCGCAACAGTAACGATGATCACTGTTGGATATGGTGATTTCGTTCCAGTTAATTAAAGGGAGTATTTGTTATCGATTTTAACGATGCTGATAGCATGTGGCATGTTTGGGTATTCGCTAAGTAGCATAGGATAAGTGCTATCAGAAATGGATATCCATCATAGAGCATTTGATTATCATTTCTCATCGTTAAATGCATACATGCATGCAAAGAAGATTCCATTATTGTTGTAGCATTCAGCTAGAGAATACTTGCAGTATTTCTTTATTCACTCGGATTTCGATGATAACACTGTTTAGTAGAAAGCGATTAAGCTATTGCCGATGTAATTGCAGAAGCAATTACTAACGCACGCGAATAAAATTGTCTTGGAGTTCTCACCAATTTTTAAGTAAACAGTTAATAAAATAATATGAAAGAGGAATGATGTCTATCTCTCTTTAATTCATTCTTTATTTTTCTCTCTCTCTCTCATTAGGGACAACTTCAGTGACTAGATCCTTGAAAAGATGATGGAAATGATTGAAGAGCAAAAAGCGCGTCCTGGTGAAGTTATTCTTCATTAAGGCCGCCAAGATGATTAATCGATTTACTTCGTTAGCGATGGCAGTGTCGAAGTCTACAACGAATCAAGTGGTGAGAAGCTGCAAGCGCTGAATCGTGGAGCTTGCTTCGGAGAGATATCTTTCTTCAGTGATCAACCAAGATGTGTATCCGTAAGAAGTGTAGAATTTACTAGTCTGTTAGTAATAAAAAAAGAGCATTTCATGATGCTCTTGCGCTAATCCCCTTTGGATTTAGAGAAATTCGTTATGATAAGAGATTCTATTAAATATAAAAGTAAATATGAATCAGTTGCTGTATCGTGCTTTTGCTGTAGATCGACTACACACATGGTCAGCGAATGTGACTTTGTTCACTATTAAGCTGATAGATCGAAAGTCATAGCTGCTCATATAAAACTAGAGAATAATGAAGCTAGAGAAAGTCACAGAAGAAGAGAAGATAGAATAAATGCTATTTGTAGTCTACAAGTGATTTAAGAGACAGCATTATTGTTTATTGAAGATAATCTAGATATTCTCGACAATGACACAAATTATGATGTAGTGAATGATTAATAACTACCATAGTAAGATGGTTTTGTCAGTGATATGCCATAATCTTCACGGAATATTGTAACAAGAAGAAGAAGATTATAAACTAAATAGTTCTTAAGTAATTACCATGGCTTGAGAGAAAGATAAGATGATGAGATGATATATGAGGTGAATTCTTCGCCGATGTTAGAGCATAAGCAGATGAATATTGCGAATCTAGCAGCTGCGTAATAGTAGTTTTAAGATAATTTTAATACAGATTATTAAAACCACAAGAATTACACATCGCTCAATGCCATTGTAAGTCCAAGTAATAATGGTAATAATACTAATCATTAAGTTAATGGGGCACCAGCATCGAATAGCAATGCTGGATTCACTGCATATTTCAATAATTCTGCTAATACTAACAACAACAACAATAGTAATACTAACAATAACAATCAAAATTTCTTAAGAATTGTATCCATCAAATCCGAAGAAGGCAATACTAATAACTGCAGTAACAACAATAATAATAATATCAATAACAATTACTACAAAGAATTCTCTAATTTAATACCTTTATCTAAGAAAGTCTAATTCTCTGCGAACTCCATCCCAACTTTTGATTAAGATGAGTAAGAGAGTAGAAACTATGCGTTGAATAGTCCTCAAGTTACGGCATAAGGGATTAACTTCAACCATATTTCGAATTCAATGCTCAGCTATAATAACAATAATCAAGAATATAATAATAATACCAACGCGATGAATCTTAGCCATGCACCTGGCATAGCAGCACATAACAGCAGTGCTAATGTGACAAACGGGAATAATACTCCAACTTCGCAGTTAAGAGGACAATCATCCAATAACACATTCGCTGATAACAATCCTTCCTAAATTAATATCCTTATCAATAACAACAATAACAATAATAATGATTAGAGTATTCAGATAGTGTAAAGCAACATCAGGAGTGTAAGTAACTCATATTTCTAATAGAATAGCATTAATCCATTGTAGAACTATTACAAGAGTACATCAATAACAGGACAATAGTCATAACAATAGCAGGTAATATCTCCTACTGTTCCTTAGTCATCATTGTAGTCACAGCTGATCTAATAAAATAGCAACAATAACAATGCTAACTCTAACAACAATAGAGGGATCTATTAAAAGCAAGTATCTAGCTTAAGTGCTGCATCAGCTAGAAATCGATTTGGTAGGGAGAATTCTGGATTTAATAATAATGGCTATTAGAATCAAGGATCAAATCTTGTTGCTGCAGGAGGGGTATTATCTGCTGGTTTGCGAAGCTAGAATTCTCTGCCTAGAGGAAGCAAGAGAAAGATCACATTGAAGTCTGATTACTAGTAGCTAAGGTAGATAGGTGCACCACAGAGAAATAATTCTAGAAAGACAACATTCATGCAATACTAATCACAGTAGCAATAACAACAACAGTAATACCAGATGAATTCCAATAACACCAACGATAAAGAAATGATAGTCAGATAGCTATGTGAAATGATTTAATTACCGTAGCAGAATCAGCAATTTAACATAGATGATGGCATGTTTGAAAGTTTCAAGAACTTTTAAATATACCTGCCGAATAATAATTGTGATAAAGTCTTAAGTGCTTATGCTGTGATTTAAAGAAAAAAGGCGATTGTGATTTAGCTCAATAGAAGAAAGAAATCGAATATTCTGTAGGATTCAATGTCTCTGAGATAGCTAATGGTCACGCATTTATCGACGAAAAAGAGTCAAGCAACACATTCGATTTTCTAAAGGAAAAAATCTGAAAGCCCAAAAGGAGAAGAAGAAAAGGTTGTTCAAGGAGATGAAGAGGAACAATGATGATGTTGATTGATAAAGAAAGAGCAAGAAGATGAAAATATGATGATAAGAATTAAAGAGAAAAGGCATTATTATTGAATTAGAATAACAATTTATCTGTGTATGATATTATTTCTTTGGGGAAATTTTTTCTTGTTCTTTGATTACCAAAAGCTTCACAATCTTTTTTTTAATCAACAATATTATTAAACTATTTTTTCCCTTTATTTATCGATAATTACGCGACAATTATTTAGTTTTGTTGAAGTAACTCATTGGCTTGTGACTTTAAGAAGATTAAGGATTTGTTGATTATGTAGCAGTCCTTAACAGGATGCGTTCTCTTGTGGGTATGGAGGGGATTAGAATATTATTTTAAAGAAAATATTGATTGATTGGTTGTTTTGCTTACAGTCTGTTGAACCAATTTTTTCGTTAAAATTTTAAATGTTCCTAAATGTGTGAGTATCAATGATAATTTCATGATTTACCAATAAATTTTTAAAGGCCGTATTCTTAATTAATAAATTATTATTATTATCTCGATATTAGTTTCACAAGTTATTAATCCCCAAGTAGTGTGATATTAAAATGGGTTTATGAAGCTATCCCTCAGCTAAAAAATCTCTCAAAGCTTACATTTAATGTTAGAAGCAACAAAAGTGAAGAAAACATATTACCTGCTCTTGAAGATAGCCTTTCTAATCTCTCAAAATTGACTGAGCTGTAGGTAAATATTAGTAAAGTGAAAATGCCTAGCTACCAAGATCTATTAGAAGGTATCTCAAAACTAACTTAACTTTCGTCTCTCCGTCTCAGTTTTTGCCCATCCCCTAGTTGCGTTGTTAAAGAATTCTTCAGTCTTTCAGTTTGCATTGCTTAACTTGTGAATCTAAAAAAACTGAGTCTATCACTTACATTATAAAATATAACTGGCTCTCAAGTAGCTACGCTCAGTTCTGCCATTACTAATCTCTCAAAGCTTTCTTGCCTTGAATTCTACTTGACTGGCTTACAATTTGGAGAAGAAAGTATGGCGCATTTTGCATTTGAAACGTGTAAATTGATAGATAATCTTAGAGAATTACATTTGAACCTGGATTAGTGTGAGATTAGTAAGAAAGAAGCAGAAAATTTATCAATCGGAATTTCTAAGATCACTAATCTCATTTCCTTAGGAATCACTGGATCTAGTATTGATGTTGATCCTTGTAAAAGTGCTTTATTTGAGGCTTGCAAGCTTGCGCACTCTAATCGCTAATAAGGTGATATCAATACCTTAAAGGTAGTAGCTCCTAAAAAAGAGTAGCCGTCTAGTTGATATTAGGAGACGTTGAGTTTGATACCTAATTCTTTTTTCACAGAGGAATCTCTTCTTTTTTTATGTTTTGTTTTATCCATATTTTGTTGATTCATGTTAGCAATATTTAAGTTTTTTTAATTGAGCAACAATTTAAATGATTATTTATACATTTCTATTTTGTTTGGTAAAACGTCATATTGAAAGCTAAATTAGTTAAGAGAAACACATGAGGGTCCTAAATGAATTCCTTTCTGCCTTTCCTTTGAGGAACCTAATGTAGGTGATTTGCATTTCTTATTATTTTTTCAAAACTTTTGGTCATATTTCCTAGAAATTTCTTCTGTTAATTCATGCTTCTAAAGAAGATCTTCTTTGAATCTATCTAGAGCCAACAACTAAATCAAAACAAAATAATCATTACATTTATTTTTAAAAAGAGGTATTATTAGTACTTTAAGAACGCATATTATTGATAGGAGATATTCCTTTGCTGTAGGAGTTATTATTGATAGGAGATTATTCTTCTTTAGATTTATTATGAGAGTTATTTTCTTAATTCTACATAGCCTCTTCATTATTATTGTTCCAAGAATTGCTATCTTAAACAAATTACGCACTTGGCCTATCTTCTTCTGTGATATTCAAGTTATCTAGCTCATCTAATCCAGGCAACGCATTGATGAAAATCTATCGATAATTTGGGATACTCGCTCATGGATTATCACTAAACCATAGGACTTTTAGATTATTCAATGGGACTAAATGGCGAATTTCAGAGAGATTGCTGATGGAGTTCTTACGAAGATAAAGTTCTTTTAATTTTGGACAATTACCAATTTCTTTCAGTGTAGCAATTTTATTGACTGAGAGGGATAGTACTTCTAGATTTGGCATGATTTTTAGGACTTTTAGATCATCAATGTCTTAACCCCAGAGATTTAGATTCGGATCAACCCAAGGGAATCTTATCTGGTTTTTAAATTTTAATAAGCTCTTCGCTTAATGCTTTACCCATAGAATAAGTTGAAGGGGTGGATGGGGAGATGATAGTATGTGTGAGTGTGTGGTTCTCTCTTTCTTTAAGTCTTTGGAATCTCTTCTTTTTTTTGTTGAAATCTCTTCTTTGCTTCTTGTTTTTTCCTTTTGAAATATGAATTTTTTTGTGGATTTTCTCTTTGTCAAAACAATCAATTCAGTTTGAAATAACAAGAATAATCTGAAAATCTATCGTTTTGATAAGTCTCAACCTATCTACATTATCTTTTTTTTTTTGAGTGTTATTTTTCAAACCAGTGTTGAATTTGTTCGTCTTCTTATACAAAGCAATTCTATTATAAAAAGGTGGGTTTGTTGTTCTTCTTGCTTTCTTGGCTTTTCTCTTTTCTCTTATTTTGAATTGGCTATTACTTATTATTTATCAAAAATCAGCTGCTTTTTAAAAGGTGATTCTCCTCAATTTCCTGCAAAGAATTCAATAGCAACATGATAGAAGAAAAATTTAAAAAGAAAATTTGAAAAATCCTTTTATTTATCAAAATGTTGTTTGAATTTGTGAATATAATTATGTTAACCCTGAAGATCCAAAAATTTGGAGAGCCATCAATGCTTATCAGTGTTGGTTGGATGATATGTCTGGACTTAAAAATTGCCACCTTTGCATTAATTAACATCAATCAGAACAATTCAAATTATTTAAGAGATTTAAGCTTGAATTTGAGGAATGAGAGATCAGATTCAAAAATATCTTTTGATTTTCTTCTCAAGTAGAATGTGTTCTTCTTGTTAGCCTTAGGAAAAATGGTTATTTCTAGCTAGAAAATGTCTTAAAAGTAATTATTTTTAAAGTATATTTTGATCCAATTAAGAAGGCAAATTTTTGATTATTTTTGAGTCTAACAAATGCAAATACCAGAAAAATGATTAATTCAGGAGATTTATTCGAAGAACTCGAATTAAATTTGTTTCAAGAAGATTTTTGCTGTTTTTAATGAAATTTGGATTCAAAAAGTGTAGCGCCATGAATATAATGGTAAATCACAGATGTAGTTTTGAAGTAACTCATTGACTTGACTTTAATTAACAATTTCTTGTTTTCTTAAGAATTTTAAAAAATTGATGCCTTGAAGTTTATGGGTTTTTGGATTTGGTTTATTATTAATAAAAAGATTTAAATAGACTTTAGTTTTTAACTACTGAAACAACATTAATTGACAACGAATACAACGAGTTTACCATAAGAAAAGTAAAAAACAATATCTCCTAAATAATTAATGTGCTTGGCAGTATTCGATTATTTCTTAAAAATATTAAATACTTACAATTTCAAAAAATATAAGAATAAAAAACAAGAAGAAAAACTTAAAATTCAGAACCTTTAATTAAAAATAAGCTAAGCGATTAGTCGTGTCTGTAGTGTATTGCTTTCTATTGAAGGGAAAATGGATAATAAGAAAGCGAAAAAAACAGAAATGATGGATACAATGACGTAAGAAGCAAAAGATCAATTAAAAGACATCCGTGAAAATAATCTGGCATCTCTGTATGACTCAATAAGCGAAAAAAATCAGCTTTTTAAGCAAGTGGTATACTTGAATAAGGTGTTTGACGAATCATCAGAGACGCTCAAGGGATTAAAAGCACAAAATGATAAAGGCGATGAGGAAGAAATTAACTTAAGCTATTGTCAAAAACACAAGGAACTCGCTGAGTAAAAATGGCATAGTTATCATCAGAAGCAAATCGTTAAGATAGAATATCTTAAGTTAGAAATGGAATCGGAGGAAAAAACAACTTAAGCTGAGAAGGAAAAAAGAAAAAACATTGCAAAGAGGAAGGATTAGTCATAAACTGGCAGTTCGAAAAAATCGATAACTTAAAGACAGGAGTAATGAGGACTACCAGTAGTAAGAAAATATAAACGAAAATACCTATTAATTGGCTGACGCAGTTAATAAGGAGGATAAAGCGAAAGCAAGTGACAGCATAGATAGTGTTTCTTAGTGGGGAAGCACAGCGACGAATTCTCCCATTAAATTTCTTTATAATTCTAATGTGAATGAGGAAAACCCTCCCTAAAGCAAAGAAATTGAAATACTAAAGCAATTTTTTGAGTAATCAATGAAAGAATAGGAAAAGAGAAATGCAGAGTACGATAATAAAATACAATAATAAGATGTACTGATAGCATCCTTTATTAGCAGAAATACAGAGTTAGATCAGAAAGTAAAAAAATAAGACATATTAATAGAATTGTTATAAGAGGAAGTAAACACATTAAAGAAAACGCTCCGCAATAATGAGAAGATGATTTGGAAATCATCGCTAATAGAGTTGACTTATGATAAAATAACCGATACTTGTTTTAAAAAGACTTGGGCAGAATTTAAACCACTTGGAAAGAATGACATTAATGAAATGTAACAATTGTAAGAATGTGCTTTAAATGAATTCGAGATTAATTCCGCAGACTGGAACATGATGAAAGATCTGAAAAAAAGAAATAATAGTATGCACAAAAAACTCAATGTAATCCTTTAATCTAAAGCGATAGTTATTGAAGACGAAGAGGAAGCAGCTAATTAAATACAACTCTTCAAAAAATGCTTAGGAATTTTAACAAAAACAGAATAACACTGATACTTCTCCTTAAAGTTCTCAAAACAATCTCCACCTAAATCCCTTATTTTCCTTATATTATCATTATAAAATCATTCTATAGCTCTCCTATTTTTGGGCATCAACCACAGAATATCAAGACTTCAAACTCGCTAAAGAGAAATTTTTTAATTGATATTCCTAAATTCAAGGAAAGAATAATCTGACTTTGAATTATATTTTTAGTAATAAAAAGGGATGAATCTAAAAAAAGAATAATATTGTCTTTAACTACAAATTATTATGTAATTGTTGTTGACTGATTGATTATTCAGGTTCTTTAAGCTGCGACATTCTAACATAAGAAGATTCTTGTTGTCTCATATGAAATTCAGATTCAAAAAGTGTAGCGCCATGAGTATAATGGTAAATCACAAACGTAGTTTTTGAAGTAACTCATTGATTTGACTTTAATGAGCGATTTTCTTGTTTTCTTAAGAATTTAAAAAAATTGATGGTTTGAAAATTATGGGTTTTGTTTGGATTTTGCTTTATATTTAAAAAAAGATTTAATTAATATCCTTTTTTGGACACATTTGTTTATTTGTTTGAGTGCTTTTAGAAGCCTATGATTGATTTGGTTGATGTTTAGCTTGAAAATAGAAAAATATCATCAAAATTCAGCTCTATTTAAGCCACTATTGTTGAAGAGATTTTTAGTGAAGTAAAAATATTATTAAATAAATATTTTAATATTCAAGAATAGAAGAATTCCATAAGATACTTGAAAGATGAGATAGAAATATGAATCTAAATCCTACAAATAACAGCTGAAAATGTATCCGTACAAAATGCAAGCCAGGGGAAGATTAAATTAGATGAAGTTGAGGATGCAAAAACATAATAAACTCTGAGAATATCATGTTTTCGAAGATCTCTTTTATTTGCTTTATTTTTTAGACCTTTCAGTTCTCAGTTATCTTTATTAATTGTAAGGAGGTGTTTTAATGTTTTGATTGAAATGCTGAGAAGCTGACAGAGGGAGATATAGAGTAATTTGATTTCTTAGAGGGAGATACTTTTGGGATTAATAGTTAAAGAAAGGGACGATTTACTTAGCATCCTTGCCCTGTCTGCCTGTCTAAAGCTAGGAAACATAATTGTTTATAATCCTCGCTCTAAAATTTTTTGATGGACATCAAGGCAAGCTTTATGAATATTTTATTAGTTTAAATAATAGCAAGGAATTATTCATCTGCTTGGATATTTTCCTTATGTTGTTTTTAAATAATCCATTTTTAACTTACTGATCTTATTCACTTGGAAGGAAATTAAAGTGAAAAACTCAATAAAAAAGTGTAGTGCCATGAGTTTTTTTTTTATGGGGAATCAGAGTTAATCTTTTACCTGTGATTTATTTGTTTGGTTTGGTTTTTTTTTTGGAAAGTAGAGATATTTTATTTCATAGAAGAAGTAACTCATTGGCTTGATTTTAAGTAGATCTATTATTTGTTGATTAAGTAGTAGTTCTTAAGAGGATGCGTTCTCCTATGGGTTTGGTGGAGATTAGATCATATTGAATTTAATTTATTGCTAGACACTTCTTAAATAAAGAAATAAATGAAAATTATTTAAATCCAACTGTGATAAAAAGTACAGCTTAGGCAGACAACGAAATAAACAATGGAGATGCTTGCACCTTTTAGAAATTATGCTCACTAATTTTAAAAGAATGTAAAATATAATTAACAATAATATTTAATTGTGATTTGTTTTGTTTTTGGTTTTTTTTGGGAAAGAAAATCTTAATGGAGAAGTGACTCATTGCCTTGTTAGAATTGCGTAGTTTAGTGCATCTTAGTTAATCTTATCACTTTTTGTATGTGCTTATGAAGAAGTATGCTCATAGAAAAGACAATTTTTATATTTCTGTTTTAACAGCTACTCCTTAAAGTTATCCAGGCGATTACATTCAGAATTACCTTTTTGAGAAAGAGTGTCTTTGAGGTAACCAAACATAAATCTATTAAATTTTAATTATTACAAGCAAAAGCAGAAAGGATTGAGATTCTATTTTTCAATCAAACCTTTTGAAATGATACCACTTGGAATAAAAAACTCATCAAAATACTTTTCAATGAATTCCTACATTTTTTCCATCAAGATTATATCTAAAATCATATTGAGTGAGATAGAATAAAGATTGATATTCTTTGCTGATTTCAGGATCTTCCAATCCTTTTGAGATAATTTTCAGCTTTCCGAATCTAAAAAGTCATGTAATGTAGTTTTTCTTGATATTTTTTCAAATACCTTAGTTATTTTTTTGAATAAAAAAGTGTAGCGCCATGAGTAAGAAGTTGAACGAATTGATGTTTGAAGTAACTCATTGACTTGACCTTGGAAAGATTAATTCGTTCATCATTAAATTGTAGTTTGTGAGTGGGTGTATTATCTTATGGGTTTAGGGGATTATTACAGTTTTGCTGAATTGATTCATTGATTAATTATTAGTCTTTGGAGACACATTTTGAATTTGATTAATTCCTAGACACTTATTAAATATTTGAATAAATGATGTCTATTTGATTGGAATTTGTAAAGGGGAGCGCAGTTCGGGCAGACAAAATACTAGTTGAAGAAATGAGTGTCTCAAAAGGTAAAAAATAATTCGTTGATGTGAATCATAAGAAAAGCATTAAGCATGCATAGTTATTCTTGTTCTAATGATAAGTCTTTTTAAAATGGCATGTTTAATTAGTTATCTGCATACATTATTATAAAGTAGGAATAACACAAATAAAAGGGATGAATCTTAAGAAAGTTATTGTTTTTAACCACAAATAATTATTTGTTTGTTGCTGAATGGATTTTTGTTCTTAAAATGCTACATCAAAAAATTAATTGAAGAAATCAAAGAATGGATGGTGTAACGCGCTAAATACAAGAAGATTCTTGAAGTTTTCTTTTTCAATTTGAATTCAAAAAGTGTAGCGCCATGAGTATAATAGTAGGTGGACGACAAAAGTTATTATTGAAGTAACTCATTGACTTGACTTTAATTAACAATTTCTTGCTTTCTTATGAATTTTAAAAATTGATGACTTAAAGTTTATGGGTTTGGGATTTGGTTTGATATTTAAAAAAAGATTGAATTCTAACCTTTTTGGTATTGTGTTAAGTTGAAGACCACCCGTTACTTAACAGTTATTTAAAAAAATAATAAATCATTAGAGTTGGGTTGCTTGGATGACAATTTAATTAGATTTATCAGTTTGGTGTGAGTGCTTTGAGGGATAGTCTCTTAAAGATTATTTTTATTTATTAAAAGCAATAGCAATAAAAGAAAAGCATCTAGCACTGTTTCTTGAATTAATTCGTTTGATGTCTTCGAATCATAATTAATTAAAAATTAAATAATGACTTTATCTACATTTTATTCCCTATCTAATGTGTTTATTTACTTGTAAGCTATTTGAATTCTTCAATCATCCATTCATTTAAAAATTATTAAAGTAATTGAATTAATCTTACCCTGGAACTGAATAATAACTCATAAATAAGCTCACAAAAGAAGAAAGGTTTTTTTTTTAAAAAAAATAAGTGCAAAATTATTTAAAATAATCAAAACATTGGGAAGTTAGATTAACCTAAAAACCACCTAACATTAATGAGTATAAAGCTAAAAGTGTTCTTTCTAATGAGTTTATCAGCTCTTCTCATGATGGCCATTCAATTCGCAGCATTAGCGTTTACATACCAAGTCTCCTTGAACCTTATTAAAAAATTCAACAACGACTTATATCTAGATTAGCAGTATCAAATGAGCTAGCTGCTTCTTAGTTATAGCTTCGAGTTTAACAATGTCTTCTAGAGCTTATCTTAAAGCCTAAATATTATGAATAGCTTTGAGGCGAAGGTATTTCAAGGTGAAGTGTCTCTTGAACCTAATTTTGTAAAGCCAAAAGGGAATGGTGAGTAATTCTATCGCAAAACTGAAAATCCATTGCTTCAAGCAGTTAGCTTGAGAAATAGTGATTTAGTGTCTGTCTGGTAAGAAAAATTATTAAAAAAAGAAAAGTAGATGTTAGATTGATATAATGGGGAGAAATTAACAGGAAAAGTAGAACTAATAAAAGGATAAAAAGTGTTTTCTTTAAATTAATTATTCTTTCTTTCCCTTTTATTTTATTTAGGAGTACGGCGTACGCAAAAGATGAAAGCGAATTAAATCAGACTTCCCTATATTAAATCAAAGTTTCTAGCTACTCTGAATTCATCTCCAAAATTATCAAGCTTGAAAGGAACAATTTTTTGAATCCTCGAAATATTACCATCAGCTCAATCTAAGAAGGCTTTGTGAGCGATGGAATGTACTCCACCATCAACACCGGAAATGGAACATACACTACTTATTTACCTCCCCCTGGCTGCATTTACTCTGGTCCTTATAAATACGACGTTCGCTGCAGATAGTGGTTTTTGGAGTCTATTCGTAGATCGTAGACAACTTCAATTGAGCCTATGTTCTTTTATGACTCTATTACTCATCCTTCACTAGTGTAGAGCTTGTGCAAGCGTCAAGTAATGTACGAGACTAATGCTTCCACTGGTAGACTTCAACCGACAGACTGTGGATTTTCTGTGAACTGTATCACATTGAAAATTTCATTCATTAATTAATACTTTGAAATAGCGAATTTCAAGAGTTCTAAGACGATTATGATAGATCCACGTACATAAAAAGTTGTTTATAATTCAGTTTCATCTCTTTCATCGAAGATCTAATATCTACAAAATGCCATAGAAGATATTTTACCTTTGAATGCTACGAAAAGGGGTGAGCTGCTTCGAGCTATCCAGTCCCACATGCCAAGACAGGCATCATAAGTTTTTCCGAATTTAGAATAAACCCCAAGCAATGAATCTACATGCTCTTTTAATTCACAGAAAATCTAAAAACTCATGGGTCTACAACCAGTTTCATATACAAATTATTCTTAAATTGTCAACGCAATAAACTATCGCAATCCAGAGTATTTGAAGGTCGAAAACAACGCAAAATCATTTGTCTTTCATGCAAGCGACGGAGAAGAAATCTTCGTGTCCATCAATGCGATAGTCATCATAGAAAAACTAATAGATTAAGGGTAAAAAAATGGGAATTCAAATCCATCAGGGGGTTTTCAGCTACAAGATTTATTCTTAGCAATAAATCTCTTGCCGAAACGGCTCTTAACAGCGTGGACGGATATATTAATAAAGTAGATACAGGAGTACTTGCTGTATTTCGGAATAGCAGCTATTGTGCTAGGTGTCTTAAGTTTGTCTTTCATCGGATTAATTAGCTACAAAGTATGTGTTATGATAGAAATCCCTCTTATCCATATGATCGATTTGCTTAACAACTTTCAAAAGCAAGGAGGAGGAGCTATTGTACTCGCTCTAATTGAGGAATCAGTTCTCTTGCAAGACGAC